>Ga0210409_10000435_pt1 | contig 70177 bp, 72 predicted proteins | sample IncBWH17MmetaG_FD_161649 | JGI IMG/M metagenome (GOLD analysis project Ga0210409, IMG submission 161649) | Forest soil microbial communities from Barre Woods Harvard Forest LTER site, Petersham, Massachusetts, United States - Inc-BW-H-17-M | ecosystem: Environmental > Terrestrial > Soil >... | reverse complement strand
TGAGGCCGTCACCACGGACCTCGTTTCACCATCAGCCTGAAGCGCAGCACCCAAAATCTTCAGCTATCCACAAGCTGGGCCGGGCCGATTACCCCATCTTTCGGAGGGAAGCAGACATCAAGTGGCAATTGCTCGCAACTGGCAACGCCTTCCTGGATCGCGATGGATCCGCGGTGGCCGTCCGGTGGCATTGGAACTTCCCTCGTTTGCCCGGGTTGAGATCGCGGGACCGACTGCGCCCTCTACACGCAGCCGGTTCTGAGTACGAGCTGCATGCCTGGCCCGGTGTTTCAGCGCCGGGCCTTCTCTTTGCGCTGTGATTGCGAGCAAATGCGGCTTTACATCTGTCGGCAAAGCACTCATTATGTCGACAGTTGATTGCTCGAAGGGGGAATTTGCGAATGAATCCGGTGATCCAGTTGCGGCCCTCACGATCTGAAAAGCCGACAGTTCGTGGAGGTCGGGCCAAGAACGCTGATTATCGGCAGCGCGAGTACCTGACGGAAAGCGAGATCGACAAGCTGGTCGCCGCCGCGGGTGACAGCCGCAATCCGGTCCGCGATCGGCTGCTGATCTTAATGGCGTTCCGGCATGCGCTGCGGGTTAGTGAACTGGTTGGACTGCGCTGGCAGCAAATCCACCTTGAAACCGCGACCATCCACATTACCCGCGCCAAGAACGGTACGCCTGGCAACCACGGTTTGCAGGGTGACGAGCTGCGGCTGTTGCGGGCGCTTCGTCGGGAGCATCCGCACTCAGATTTCGTATTTCTCTCCGAGCGTAAGGCGCCGCTGTCGGTAGACGGTGCTCAGAAGCTCATAGAACGGCTTGGCGAGGCCGCTAAGCTGCCATTCCCGATCCATGCTCACATGCTGCGACATGCTGCTGGCTACGCCCTGGCGGCTCGTGGGGTCGATACAAGGACGCTGCAAGCCTTCATGGGGCATCGCTCGATCGCGAACACGGTTGTCTACACGGCGGTAGCTGACAAGCGGATCCGCAACATCTGGGGCAAATGAATGTCGATCAGATTTCTGCGTCCGCTACGCCGAGCCTCGCCCTGCGTGCTTCGCGGAGTATATTGGGCAGCGGCGAGGCCAATAAGAGGGTAACCAGAATCCAGGGGACGAGGAAATAAAGGAGCATGGCGCCGTCTCGCTGCGTTCGCCGATTTTCGATAATGAGGCTGACGATAGATGAGTCGCAGTCCGCCGGCTGAACCAAAACTGCAACACTGGAAAAATTAGGATAGCCACATGACACCCAGCTGTCGCCGGATCGGTTCAAGGACTTCTGGCGCTGATGTGGATGTGACCGGCTGATTGAGATGCAGGGCAATGGCTGCTCGATTGGGGGATGTCCTTTATTGGCTCGGATGCATCCTGGCAGTGTTGTTTCTCCCATTGCCGCTCCTCGCATTGATTGACTTTCTTAATGGTCACCCACAGGCGGTCGCCCACCCCGATTACTTGATTGAGGTGGCCATTGCATCTTGGCTGACCGGACGAACGCTTCGATACATTCTCGCCGGCACCTAATTACGGAGGCGCTGAACGCTATCAGCGGAGATCACCGACCGCATGAAACCGGCTGGCCGGGGTGAATAGGGGAATTACGACCAGTCGGTCTTCCTCGGTCTTATGGAAGGAATTGCGAGACCGAGAGGCAGGAAATGAGCAACTTTGCGATTTAGGCTCGGAAGCCTCATGGTCGCCAAGGCCGCACAGGCACCCAAGCTCAGGCATCCGATCAAAAGAACAAACCTCACGTCGTTCTCCTGCCAATGACTGGAGTCAGCTTGTCGTGCAGGTTCGACGGATCAAGTCAGAACCGGGAGTAATGCACGATGTTTACAATCCCGGCCGGCGTCCCCTTTCGAAACCGGCTGGCCGGGTCGGGTTGGGCATTACGACCAGTCGGTCCTCCTCGGTCTCGAGGATGGAATTGCGAGACCAAGGGTCATCAGCATGACGATCTCCTCTCGGTCGTGGCCGAGAGGATCATCTGAACGGAATCAACGTCGGCAGACCGCCGCTTCGTTACGCAGCCTCTCTAGAAACAAGGATTGGCTTGACGCGCATACCTTTTTCTCATTCGGGAACATCATCGCGATCAACGCGACCGACTTCGAAATTAGGACGTGAGCAAAGGTGAGCAACGTACCGCCGTTGGATGTGGTCGGCTGCAATGGAAGAGATCCGCCAACTGATTGCCCCTGACGCGGCCTTTCATATGATAACGAATGCGATAAGACGAACACAACAAGGCTACCGAACATCATGAAAATGCAGCGAAGGCACACCGCTCCGCCGCTGAACACCACGGCAGGGGCGATCATGCCAAGGGCAAAGAACATGCTCAGAGTGCCAAGCAGTCTCTCAGACCGCTAATCAACATAGCAATCAAACTCACTCGAAGGGCCCGCAACAGAAGTAATTGAACAGAGGTCCGGTTAAATCAACCGGCCCTTTTTGCTATGCTCTACTTTACCCGTCGTCCTTTGAAGAACCCTGCATTGGTCGTGTTCTGTTTAATATTAGCCGTGTCGCCCTGTTCTGCGATACTCACTTCGCCCTTTTTCTTCGACGTGTCCTTGCTGACTTCGGTATTGTCACCGGTGCCCTTGTGGCTTCGATTGGCAGGCGGCACGGGTGGCATTTCGTTGTGGCGCGACATTCTTGTTTCCTTTCGAAAACAATTCACAGCGTCGGAATCTGTCTTACCTATTCACGCCGGTAGTCGGAGTATCCGCCGGGTTCTCTTTTCCTCCCGATTTTGGAATGACGGTCTCTTTCATCGTTGTGGATGGCATGTTCGGCTTGTAGTTAGCGTCTGCGTTTTCAGCCCTAATCGCTTTGCAGTCGAGTGAATAGACCATTTCACCTTTCCCCGTTTGACCTATCGGAGGGCAATCACGAAGAGCATCGTTATTTTGTGCAAATGCCGGTGACGACAGAAACAGTATTGCGGTTGCCAATCTGTACATAATTCTCTCCCAAAAACGATTGTTCGCGAGCACAACAGACGCCGACGCGACTGGTTCCGATCCGCGCTCCACACCGGGGAAAAACTTGTCCAAAGCCGGAACGGACCTCGTTCCTCGCGTGTTCCTCAGCCATACGAATCGCGAGTGGATTTGCGCCATGCCATTAAACACGCAGCGCCGCCAAGCTAAGATTTTCCGCTTGGTGGCGCAGTACGTTCAGCGGCCTGCCTTAGAGGCTACTCAGCAGCCTTGATCGGTCGGAGACGGCTTGGCGCCCTGGGCCTGCTGTGCGGCTGTGGGCTGGCCTTGCATCTGTTTCTGAACATCCTGGGACGAGGATGCTACGTCACCGGTCGCGCGGTTCATCGTGAAACGAAGAAACGTAAGCCCAGCAGCGGGTAAGGCGCGCACAATGCGGTTTTGACACCGAGCCGATTTCCTCATTCCGAGCTCTCAGGAACTTTAAGGCACCGGATAAGTTGGCCGATGGGCGGGATCTTTGCGAGCGAGACGATGATCCGCCCGATATGCGCAGCCTTGGCGATTAGTTGTTTGTCTGCATCGGCATTCGCCGAAACTTGTGTTGCCTCTCGTTATGGTTACAGCGGCAGCCGAACTGCATCAGGCGAACGGATGGACCCAAACGCGATGACCGCAGCGCATCGTACTAAGCCATTCGGCTCTCACGTCACGGTTACCTCGCACTCTAGCGGTCAAAGTGTCACGGTGCGGATAAATGACCGCGGTCCGTTCGTGAAAGGCCGTTGTATAGACTTATCTACTGGCGCCGCGCGTGTGCTTGGGATAGCCGGGACCGCAATGGTCTCCCTCCGCTGATATAGCGATTGAACTCCAGTGGGACACACAGCGAGGAGCGAATACATGATACACGATCGGGTGGCGCGCCCGCCGAAAGTCCGCAAGACGAGCGGGCGAGATTTCGCAAGGCTGGCGACTTCCGCCATAATCCGCGCGGCGGCGTGAGCTGTTAAATCAAGTCAGACTTTTCTTTGGCAACACCTCCCCCGGGGAAAGCAATTCCACCGCTCATCTGCTTGGATTGCTCTGTTGCTATACCAAACTGATTTCGCAGAAATTCGGTTTGTAGTTGCATCACTTCGCTTATGTCCTTGGCATTCATTAATTTGCGCGCATGTTCAAAGGCTGCCTTCAGGTTCTTCTCGGTGATTGCAAGTGTCTGTTGTGCTGCGTCATTCATCGGACTCGGGACCGCAGCGACGGATTTACTTGCCGACTCCATAAATGACGAAATTGCTCTTTCAGCTTGGTCGACGCTCTTTACTGCGAAGTCGCGCACTTGTGGGGGCACTTCCATTGTCATTTTGGGGTCTGACATGTCACTCTCCCCTTCGGGCTCATAACCGCGAACGTACCAGGTTGAGGGCTGTGCGCCCTCTCTCAGAGTAATGATCTAATAAACGAGCGATAGTGGTGCGGCGATCCAGCAGTTGCGTCTCTTTCGGCGCGATTCGAAAGAGATGACGACTACGGCAGCAGCGCTGTCTTGAAGTTGCGTCGCGACCAGCCACGTTAGCTTAGCCGATGGGACGCGTGGGACCTATCGACATCACGGTAGGTAACGTCGGCGCGCCTCGGCGCATCGCAACGTTCCACCACGCGACGGCTGCGCGTCGCACTCGCGCGGGTTGACGGCGAAGCAATTAGGCAGGAACGAGTTATCCAGCATGCCCAAAATCAAACCGACTACCGGCCCAATGAGAACGCAGCCCGTGGCGCGCGCTTGGAGTCTGACGACTCCAATGATGCCCACGGTCGGAAAAGTGACGAAGACACCACAACCAGAGCAAATGCCAACAAGGACGGAAGCAGCTCGCACCGCGAAGGCGAGAAGCACGCGGCGCGCTTCCTTGCGGAAACAGCGGGAAGCTCTGAAGGGATAAATCCGTTGTAACTAACTTCGGGAGTCGATTTCCCGATCCAGATTGTGAAGGTATGACAGCCCTTCCACCGTCAGGCGGTGTTCGTCTTTTTCGCCCTCAATGTACTTCTTCATCAGATGCTCGGAGAGCCGTTTACGGGCTCCCTTCGTCTCGGAACGGTCTGCGAGAGCGCTGTATATGCTCAGCGCGCGGTCGACGGCTGGAATATTCATTGGATCGTTTCTCGGGGCGGTTTGAATGCTGAATAAACAAAGGCTCAGTGTCCCGGATGGTTCCGCAAAGATACTTTTATCTGGAGCCTTAGTTGCAGGTGCGGAGTCTGGATTGGCAGCGCACGCGTCGCGTCGATTGGGCCGGTACATGCAGCCCGCAAATCTCGGACTCACCAGCGGCCACGCTGAGTCAAGGCGGGCTATCTAATGAAAGAGGCGGCCTAACTTGGCCGCGGCCGTCGTCCTCGCCTTCGCGAGACCATCGCGGTCCACACAGCGAGAATGACAATAGCAATTGCGGCTATGCCAAGAGCGCCAGGACAACTGTGAGCGTATGAAGCATCGGTGTCCTAACTGGAGGTGGCCGACTAAGTTACAAACGAGCACTGGGCACGCTGCGCTGACGAGGCCGCCGGCTCCAGTGATGGCTAAGCCCGCTGGGTTGAGTCAGCGGGCCTTTTTCGCCGGGCGCGCCAGGCAGTTGATGGTGCCCTTCGCGACAATGATTTTGGGCGTGACCGATGCAACCGGCCGCACAAATCTAGCGGCCCACCGCTGCTCGAAGCGTCTTTGCAGGTGAAGAGGAATCGTGCTCATGGCCAAAGCTCCGCGTTCGTGGTTGCCGCGGTCTCGTGGCCTCAACGCGCTTGGTCGCTTAAAGGTCCGCACGTAATCAGTTGCTTGCGATTCTCACCGCTTTTCCAGTCTCATTGGTAAGGCCGTAGTCCTCACCTTGCGGTCCCCAGAGGGATTTACTTTTCCCTCTTGCATCCCCACATACTAACTATGACTCACTGGCAAGCATCCATCAGGCGCGCACCACCGAAGAGGAAGGCTGAGCTGCGCCAGATGCTGACCGAGGCTGTTCGCAACGCGCAACGCAGCGCGGATCACCGGCCTAAGCACTCGCCGAAGGCCGAAAAGATCGCGGCTAGGGCGGCCGACGTCGATTAGATCATCTTATCAGGACGTTTCGGTGTAGCAGCATCGCGACAGCCCGAGCCGTGGCTTGCTGGCCATGACTTGAAGTCACCAAATTGAACGAGCGACCCATTGAAAGAAGGACGCTATGGAAGAATTCATACACCGCGAAAACCTGATCATCTTCAAAAGGCGACTCGCTGAAGCCAAAAATGATGCCCAGCGGCAAATGCTTTTGAAGCTGCTGGCTGAGGAAGAGGCGAAAGGCGGCCGCTCACAGCCCGGCGCCCCGTCATGACTGAATCAAGAGCGACCTGCGCAGCCGAAGGAACTTCGATCATCAGGTGGGAATAGGGAAGCTGCCTCCAGGCGTGTTTGCGTTGGGAAAATGTCCTCTTGAAAAATAGTTCCAACCGCATCTTCAATTTAAGAGTTTAATTGTGAACTTATCAACGGTTCGCGGTTTGATTTCTCGGAGAATCCACGTGAACCGCATACTCAAGTCCGTCATTTTTATTATCGCTGCTGTTTATATTGGAGTAGACGCGGTCTTTTTAACCGTTGCAACGCCTGTTGCGGATTGGGTCAGCAAGCAGAGAATATTGGAGGGGTTGAGAGCATGGATAGCTTCGCTGCGTCCTTACCCAACTCTAGCTTTGTTTATGGTCCCTCTTATCGCTCTTGAGCCGCTCAAGCCTGTCGCAGCCTATCTTGTAGCTACAGGCCACGTCAGAGTTGCCCTAACGACGTTTGTGGTTGGTGAGATTCTGAAGCTCGTGATTTTGGAGCGTCTCTTTGCAATTAGCCGCGATAAGTTGATGTTGATCCCCGCATTTGGTTGCACTTATCGGAGGTTGTGTCAGATCAGCAATTGGCTAGAAGCAACAGACGCATGGCAAGCAGCGCGGCGTTGGAGCAAAGTCGCGCAATACGCTGCCCGGAGCTATGTCGCGCCGAGAACAGCGCGATCACGAGGGCAAAAACCCCAGTCCCAACTCGTGAAATTTTGATGATTGAGCAATATTGACCACGGGCTACCAAGTCTGAAGCCCATTATGACTCCATCACCGCGCCGTATCGGCACCTACCGGTGACTGAGAGTTCGGTAACGCTCCCGCCTGATCCCAAGGCGAGTATCATGATCATCCTGCGACCAATTTGCCCCGCGTGCCAAACAAGAACCATGCTGGCCCGCATCACACCCGGTCCCTCTGGCCTTGACATCCGGACACTCGAATGCCCCGCGTGCGATCGCGTTCTTCAGCGCGTGGTGGAACTGGTTGACCCGATGAAATCCCGTGAAACAGCGGGCTGGCTCAGGGGCGAACTGCGAGCGCCACAGTGGGGTCACCGCAGTTGGCGGCCTCTGTCATTTCCCTTCAATCGGAGAAGGGAGAGGGGCGTCGATCCCTCATACATTCGATGAGAGGCTGAGCGCAGAAAGACCCTTAACCGAGACAAGCGAGGTGAGAGATGAGGTGCATGATAACTCTGAAGGACGGCGGTGCGATGGAAAGAGCCATGGGGGCTCTGGCGAAATACACCGCAGGGGGCGAGCCCGTCGCCCCTGAAGGACATCCAAGAGAGTGGAGCCGCTGGCTTCTTGAGATCAACTCGGCAGAATTCGAGGCGATCCACGACAACGTCGATGATGATGACATCGTTGATATGAAGCTCTTCAACGAGCTGGCAAGCTCCTGAAGCGTGGAGTATTTGGCCTGACTCAGGTCTGGAAATGGCAGGAAACCGACATGGCGGTGCATTCGCCACATGTCCGCTATCGAGGGACAACTAGTAACAGAGCACAGGAATACTTTAGGTACATGGCATGAAGATTCGTGTCGGATTCGAGATGATTTACGACTTTCCGCAGCCGACACCCTTGATCGCCTTGGTTGGCACGCATTTTACGCGGGCATCCGACATCCTCGTGCCCGACTACCTGACCATCAGCCCTTCCGTGCCAATCACGCCCTATCGCGACGGCTTCGGCAACTGGTGCAGCCGGATCGTCGCGCCCGCCGGCCACGTGCGCCTTGCGGCCGATGGGACGGTTCGCGATAGTGGTCTGCCCGACGTGATCGTGCCAGCCGCCGCGCAGCACGCGGTCGAGGATCTGCCGGCGGAGGTGATCGTCTATCTGCTCGGCAGCCGCTACTGCGAAACCGACCGGCTTTCCGATATTGCGTGGAAGCTGTTTGAGAAAACAACGCCGGGCTGGGCACGGGTCCAGGCGATTTGCGATTTCGTCCACAACCACATCGTGTTCGGTTACGAACACGCGCGATCGACCATGACGGCATGGGAAGCGTTCAACGAGCGTAAGGGCGTCTGCCGCGATTACGCGCACCTTGCCGTCGCGTTCTGCCGCTGCATGAACATCCCCGCGCGATATTGTACGGGCTATCTCGGTGATATCGGCATGCCGCCTCCCTATGCCGCAGGCGATTTCGCCGGCTGGTTTGAGGCCTATATCGGCGGCCACTGGTACACGTTCGATGCGCGCAACAACACTCCGCGAATCGGCCGTGTCCTGATCGCCCAAGGCCGCGACGCCGCCGACGTTCCAATTACCCAGACTTTCGGGCCAAACACCCTGGTCAGCTTCAAAGTCTGGACCGATGAACTGGTCTAGACCTGTCCATTCTGGCTTCGGAATCGTCAATCGGGTGCGGCGAAGTGCGGTGCAGGGTGGATGCCAGGACAATCCGGGAATCCTGCCTGCGATCTTGAGCGCGCCTCTAAAGGAGCCCCGCCCCGGCGTGATCCTTGAACAAATCGGCATCGCGGACGTAACCCCGCAAAGTGTCCACGGACTTGTGCCGTGAAACGTCGTGTCTGCGTCAAACCCTGCCCGGGCTGCATAGGCCTTGACGATGTTGGCAACGGATCGATCCGTCAGCCGCGCTGCCCCCACCGTGCCGGCTTTGTTGATCGGCCGGAAGATTCGGCCCGGCCTGGACGCCGGACGCATCAAGCCACGTCCGCAAGGCCTTGACGGGATAGGCCACGTCACCGCGAGCAATTGCAATAGTAGCTCCCTCACCCTCCTGGTCCGTCTTGAGAGGGAGCCCAGATGGGACGAAAGCCAAAGACAACGGGGCCGACCGCGAGGGGCAATCCAGAAGCGTTCAAGCAAGTTCTGACCCGGATGGGGGTGGATGGCTGGCGAGCGCTTCGGATGCTGGCAGTCGAGCGGGACACCACTATCAATGCCCTGGCCATCGAGGCAGAGCCGTGGCAAACCACGGCTGCATGTAATTTACGGACGTTTGGGGCTCGTAGGCGTGACGCTAGGAAGCGCGCGGGTCGGGCGCCTATCATTTGGTTTCTTGACGGGGGCGGCGATCAATCCCTCACGGATCGCTTGTTTCCGAGCCAGCTTGCGAGCGCGACGAATGGCTTCGGACTTTTCGCGGGTCTTTTTTTCCGAAGGCTTTTCGTAGAAGCTTGCCCGCTTCATTTCTCTGAACATGCCTTCGCGCTGCATCTTTTTCTTTAGAACTTTAAGTGCCTGTTCGACATTATTGTCGCGAACCAAGACTTGCATTCGTCAGAACTCCTTATCGGGGTTACGGCCATCGGCTCTTCTTCGAATTTCATGCACAGCTTTCGCCGCATCTTTTAAAGAGGACGCAGCCTATTTTCGCGCCAGCAATTTCTGCCGGAGATCGATCGTCAGCAGACCAGACGTCATTCTCGCGTGACCATCACGCGATTTCATTCAACTGGTCGATGTCTTTGGGAAATAGCCCGCAGGCGTATTCAAAAAGGCACAGCGGCTGATCGAACATTTACAACGTATTGTTTCGCGCCAAAAATGCAAGTATTCGGCGACATCCCTATGAGGTCGGGAAAACCATTGGATCATCTCGTCCTTTGTGGGGCGGCGTCTACGCAAAGAAGAGCCGCGCGGGCTCCAAAGCTAGGTACGCTGCAGTTTAGGTATAAGAATCTAAGATCCAAATCCTGGCCAAGACCCTTGCCGAGATCGCCGATGGATTTCTGCTATCGAGGGAAAAGCAGACATCAGAATTTGTGAATTCCATCGCTTCCGCATGAACAGGATAACTATTAGCGCGCGGGCATATTGAGCGTGGCGGCGATTACTCGTCCCGTGCTCGTTGAACTCTTTTCGATGTAAAGCTGCCCAGCAACTATAAGCGCCGCAACAAATGCTAAGGCGAGCATTGCGCTGGCAATCTGATTGGTCGTTCTAACTCTCCTTCAAAATACTATTAGGGGCAGAACGTTCCGTAGCCGCGGTGCAAATACTCGGTCCTACTTTCGGAGACGCACTAGCGGCCTGAAATGATCCAGGGGCTGCGCGCGATGCCTCACCGATCTGAAATGGATCCCCGAGTAAGCAGGCATTGGGATCGGATGCCGGGTCAACAGAACGACGGCACAGACACTTATTCTCTTGTACGGGGGCAAAGGCGGTGCCTGATATTTTGCGCGCGACCCTGCGAGTGACGGTCTTGGGGCATTGGCGCTCGGTATCACCGCCGGAATGGTAAGCTATTCGGACCGGTCATTTGTACTACGCGCGCGAAAGAGAGCGATCAGGGCTTTCCTTTGGTGAGCCGACAGAGGCGGCCTTAACTCCTCTGGGAAGGAAGTTCTTTTCAGACGTGTAGCCCAAGGAAGCTTGCAACAAGGATTATGACGACCACGACACCGATGATGTAAAAAATATTCATTACACACTCCCATTGAGTCATGCATTTCAGAAGAAAGCACGATGCTCAAAGGGATGACGTTTTGAAACGACATTAAGTTCCATAGATTTTTCCCGAAAGGCCAGGTCCGATCCGGGTCATTTTCAGACCTCGGGCCGCCTCTAAGCCAAGTCCGTTCGTCCCTCAACAACGGACATCTCGCGACTACATCGGCAAGTCCGTGTCGTGCCAATTTCGGAAGTGGCCGCTGCGCGTTAGACGCTTTGGTTCCCTCTGAGGAAACGACAAGAACGCCTCACCTCTTGCAAACTGAAGAGCGCGAGCTAATTTGCGACGTTCCAAGAAGTTCGTAAACGCAGGAGTCTTCCTTGGACGCCAAGCCACGCGAAGCTGAAGACGAGCCCGACTATCTAAGGGAATTGCTTGCTAAGGCTGGCATCGACGCGCAGGCTTCCACCTTAGCAGCTAAGTTACAGGAAGTGGTCATTGGTGAACTTCATCATCGGGTGAAGAACACACTGGCGATTGTTTCTGCAATTACGTCTCAAAGCCTCAGGAACGCAAATAGCCTCGAAGAGGCCACCAAAACGATTGCAGATCGGCTTCATGCCTTGGGAGTTGCGCAAGACCTCTTAATTCGTGAGCGATGGACTGGCGCAGGGTGTCGAACGTTGATCGAAGCCGCCGTGAGGGCATTTCAATCTAAGAGCCTTGATCAGTTTGATATAACCGGCGACAACATCGCGATTTCCTCTGGGCCTGCCATCGCACTTTCAATGGTAATTCACGAACTCTGCACGAATGCTGTCAAATACGGCGCGTTGTCTGCGCGCGCTGGTCACGTTTCAATTTCGTGGGCCATCTCCCAAGATGATTCGAAGCGTTTTAAGCTGCATTGGAAAGAAAGAGGCGGCCCGACCGCCCGAGAGCCTTCTCGTAAAAGCTTCGGCTCTAGGCTAATTGAGCAGGCCCTCCCTGGTCAATTACACGGGGAAGCTCGCCTTCTGTTTGAACCCGATGGTGTTAGTTGTGAGGTCAACATTCCATTAAGTGTGATGCAGGAACGGCCCCTGGCGATTGTGGCAGCCCCGACCTCGTCATAGAGCAGCAGGTCCCGCAGTTTAGTTTCAAGCCTGCTCTGATAGTTGTTTCATCAGCGAACCTAGACGTGGTTGCAATTCGATGGATTGTGGGCCTAAAGCAATGGAAAGCCTTTCGCCGATTTCCTTACAAACTGCGCCGTTGTGAATGCGGTCGATTTGAAAATCGTTCTGGGGAGTGGAATATCGCGTCATCGGTCCGAGCTTTCTATGCCTCACTGGCTTCCACTTTGGGGGCCAGATTCCGGCAAGGCAATCACCGAGGCTCCCAGAACTGCGAATATCCGCAAAGGCTGCAAGAGATTTGATCATTGGGCTGCTGACTGCGGGTAGAGCAATCCCCTTCGCTTGGGGATCATCTCATCAACAACCACTGTTGATAATGGTTCCGCTAATACAACTTATATTTGTGACCAGCAGCCCGTGATCGTCCAACCGGCTCAAGGTCCGAGAATGGGATGGACCGGCCTTGCTCCTGCCGCGGCGATGCGCCGACTTCCGGTCTTGGCACCTTTCGGACATGCCGCCGCAATCACCTCATGTCTGTTGTTGGGGAAGAACGGACCTGGCTCGGACGCGGCCGAGGTCCGGCGATCGCGCTCGCCAATAAGCTCCCGCGCATCGCCTGGAGTGTTCTTGCCCGTGGTCGAGCCTTCGAGGTGAGCAAGCTTCAAGCCGCATGATCATGGGTAACTGATCTACTTACCTGCCGAGGTCTGCGAGAGGACGAAAGGAGATGGAGGATCGGTCTTAACTTGCCCGTGGCCATCGTCCTCGCCTATGCCAGATCATCGCGATTGTGCCCCTCATGGCGATTAGGCCAAGAGCGATGGCGGCTATACCGATGAGCACTAGGACAACTATTAGCGTATGAAGCATTGGTGTCCCCGGAACGGGTCTGCGCTCAAGTCACCGAGCGGATAATGGTTCCAATTTCAAATTAGGCCACGCGAGATTTCCTGCGTTCCCCTTCGGCTCGTCAGTGGTCGAAATCAAATATCTATCGGTCCTGCGATAGCTCGAGCTGGCGCAACGCATCAGCCATGTGCGCCAAGTGAGCATTATTGATCACACCGGCACCAAGCTTAGCGCCTATGTTGCAGCAGCCGCGTTCGCGATCTCCCGAACGAGGCATCGGACACCCATGAGATAGTCGGAGGCCGCGCAAAAAATGAGGGAGTTGATGATGCTGATCGAAGTCAGAACAGACGGCAACATTCAGGGTAGCGAGCAGCTTTCAGACGAAGTAAAAACCGTCGTGCAAACTACGCTGGACCGGTTTAGCGATCGCATCCGGCGGGTCGACTTGTACCTCAGCGACGCGACCGGCAGCAAAGCCGGTCACGATGACAAATGCTGCAAAATCGAAGCGCGTCGCGATGGCCGTGAACCCATCGTTGTGACCCACCATGAAGCGACCATGGACCAAGCAATCCGTGGCGCAGTCCATAGCTTGAAGAAATCAGTGGAGAGCGCTTTCGGAAAGGAATCCACTTTGGATCATCTCCGGGATCATCACTAGGCTACCGTGCGCGAAATCTCGCGACAATGGCGCCTGGAACAGCGCAGTCAAGGCGCTTAATAAAGCGGGACATCTCTGTAGAATTGCGGACAATCGCGGTCTAGTCTCTCTGCCGGGCGGCTTACGAAAGTAATGACCCACTGAAGCCGCAGCCTGCCCCTGGACCCAACGGAGCCGCTTGTTGACCGCGCCCACCAACGACGAGTTCGATGCGAAGGCGTTCCTCGCGAAAGTCGGAACCGGGAAGACGATTCTCGAATTCCACAAGGGCGAGCACGTGTTCGAGCAAGGCGACGTCGCCGATACAGTGTTTTACATACAAAAAGGCAAGGTCAAGCTTACTGTCCTTTCCGAACAAGGCAAGGAAGCCGTCGTCGCGATCTTGGAGCCCGGCCAGTTTTTCGGCGAGGGCTGCATGAATGGTCACAAGCTGCGTATTTCGACGACAACCGCGATGGAGGATTGCCTGATCACGTCGATCACGAAATCCGCGATGGTCACCGCTCTTCATGAAGAGCCGAAATTTTCGGAGCTGTTCATGGCCTATCTCCTGACCAGGAACAGTCGGATTGAGGAGGACCTCATCGACCAGCTCTTCAATTCGAGTGAACGGCGCCTTGCACGACTTCTCCTGCTGCTCGCAAATTTTGGCAAGGAAGGCAGTCCGCAGCCGATCAATCCGAATATCAGTCAGGCGACCCTGGCGGAAATGGTTGGGACCACGCGATCCCGGGTTAGCCACTTCATGAATAAGTTTCGCAAGCTGGGGCTTATCAGCTACAACGGACACATCGAAGTTCACAGTTCACTGCTTACTGCGGTTTTGCATGAGAAGCCGCTGCTGAAAGAGCGTGACTAAGCTCGGTATTATCGAAGCGCGCTGGATAGATTGAGTTCTCATTGGACCGGTAGTCGTTTTGTTTTTGGGCATAGGTGGATAATCCGTCTTTACCTATTTCGTTCAAACCGAAACCCATGGGGGCTGGCCGTATTTGACGCCAAGTGGCGCGCCGCGAGTGCACGGGGGCGAGCTGGGGCCGTCGTTTCACCGGACTGCCATGGGGCTTCACCTTCAAAGACGCTTCGAGCAGCGGGGGACCGCTAGATTTGTCCGGCCGGTTACATCAGTCATACCCAAAAGCATTATCTTGAAAGACGCCGTCAACAGACTGGCGCGCCCGGAAAAAGCGAAACAAAAACCCGCTGGATTTGAGTCAGCGGACTTAGTCTGTAACCGGCGTCCTATGTCGTAATTTGAATCCGGCAGCGTCCCGTTTCGTTAAATTTTCGGGAACGAGCAATTTTGACCATAAGCTCGCGTTGCGCTGCGGCAAAATACTTCGATCACCGCTCTATTCTCGGCATCATCGGTGACTGAGAGTGTTGTGCTCCCGCCTGATCCAAGGGGCGAGGCATCATGCTCCAAATTCATAGCATTAAGTATGGCAGTGCACTTGGGGGCCCCCGATGGGCCCGACTAGTGCTGTGACGTAGAGGAGGAGACGAGAGTGGGAGCACTCGGAACAGGATTTCAGCCCGACGAAATTAAGCTGATGAGGTCCGTACTAGATGAGGCGGCGATCATCTTGCCTGAGGCCGAGCGAACATCTGTCATGAAGGCAAAGTTGGCCTCGCGTATCCTCGCAGCGGCGGTGAAAGGTGAACGCGACCCGAATAAGTTGAGGATTGCAGCACTTCTGGAAGAAATGGATGTTAAAGGACCTGGCGCACTGGCCCCGCCTCTCGTTAGCGACCAGCCATGAGACTCATGCACCGCAGCAATCACCAATTCTATTCGATCACTTCATCGGCATGAGCGAGCAGAGCTTGCGGGACGTGAGGTCCAAGGCCTTGGCGGCCGTCCGTTTTTTGAGACCTGCGTGGAGCCGGCTATTTTACAAAGCAGCAGTGAACGTGACCTTGGTTCGCTCTTATGTCACCTCTCGACGTTCACGTATCCGATCGACCGCCAGGCACGCGCGGTGCTGACGGAATTAGCAACAGATGGAGATTTAGAATGGATCCGCAGGAACGATTGACGTTGCTCGGGACACGCATCCGCAAGTACGATATCGGGGAAGATGAACTTTTGCGAGAGTTGGGCAAACTGCAGCCCGCTTTTGACGGCGTAGAAGGCGAAGCAACCTATAGGGAGAAGGTTGACGCCGCCGTCGAGTGGGGGAAAATTTATTTGAACCCTCTGAAGTCTGAAAAATACAGCGGAGGGCGCGAACAGGTCAGAGGGTTTTTGCTACAAGACCTCGCCTTGGCGGCAAAGATCGCGGGAGACATCATGTAGCGCGATGTAGCGCGGATAACAATGAAAGGATGGGCGAAAAGTAGTGGGCTTTGCGGTCCAAGTTATTCGCCTCAATTCGTCGCCGATGTCCGTTGTCAAAACCGGAAGTGTCAGCCCGTCGGCGTTATGTCTACATTGCCGATGAGCGGACATCGTCAGTGCTGCTGAGTATGTGCGCCAAGATGTCCGAGTTAGGTCAAACCGAGATTCTCGGTACCAGCAAATGCTTTCCGCTTTTCCACCGACGGCACCGGCATCTGTTAAAACTCTCAGAGCTGTTAGAGAGTTACTTTCGATCTTGGACCGGTCTGGTTTCGAGTTCTCCCGCTCGCGTTTCCTGGCCGATCCTTTAACACGACACCCACCAAAGCCCGTCTGCTTGGATTTCGACGTTCGACTGCGTCAAAGTGTAGGCATGTCAGGTGTAGGTATGTCGAGAGCACGCGCGCAGGTGCACAAATTCACCGTGTCGCGCGAGTAGCCTAACTATCAGCGGAGGTCTACAGCCTTCTCGCTACCCAGCGTTTCGGCACATGCCCTTGCAACCGCCGAGTTTGGCTCGGCGCTTCCCGGCAGCGTTGCCCAACCGCCTTTTTCGATAAACGTGCTCTGGTCCCATACATAAGTGGCCCTCTTCATTTCGGCCAAGTTCGCCGAGGCACCAGCGGCTTGTCGGAACTTCTCAACGCAGATGGGTGTGAGAGCTGCGACGACAGCCGTCGCAGCACGGTTCTTCGCGAGCGTCTCAGCGGTTCCACCCGTCACCCAGCCGCCCCAGTTGAACCCCACGATCGCCAGAACAATTGCTCCGGCTGCAGCGCCCCACAGTGCGGGCTTCACGGCAGCTTTTGTCTCCTTGGGGATTTCCATGACTTTCACCTTTGATTTAGAGGTTGAGAGAGTTTCATCCACGCACAACGCTAGGCGTGGTTCTCCTACGCTGAGGCCGTTTCTACGGAGTCGCTTCTTTGGCCACAGCAGCGAGAGCTTCTTCGATGCTATCGAATGGAACGCCGACAAAGTTGGCGTGCCTTGGCTTCCACGCGTGGGTCGTCCAGGCTCGATAATGGTTCCCCGGACGTGCGATATAGGCCACGTCATCCTGGGAGTTGGATACCCACCAAAGGTTGGAATTTCGATTGTGCTGGCGGATTCGAAGAGCCATGGAATTTTGCTGATCGATGCATTGCGGACCTAGGTTTTGTGTGTCGAGCATGATTGCCCCCTCAGTTCGGCGCCCTGAGTTCCCCAGCAAGCCACCCTACGGAAGCCGATTTCATGGGGTCGCTCGCAATAACTTCGTTCTGTACGGAGTCGCACTTAGGACATTCGAACAGGCGATGCTCAAAGCCGATGGGGCCAGGGCTAATGCGCGAAAGCATCATGCGCGACGTGCAGTGTGAACATCGCGGGCGCTCGATGAGTGTGGGGGAGGGAAAATAAGCTAGTGGCATGACAACTTCCCTGCATTTGGGCGGGAGCCTGCAGCACTCTCTGTCACCGGTAGATGCTTAATGCGGGGCGGTGATGGAACCAGCATGCGCCTCGGGTTCCGAAGTCGGTGATCAATACAGCTCACATTCGAAAAGAATTAACTGATGATTAGCGAGCCATGTTCCGAGTGCGGTGAAGGCGCTGATCGTTGCCAATGAATTTTTGGAAGCCCTTGTGGAAGGACTACGGGCCGATGTGTCGAAAGGATACGCGCGCGCCTACTACCACGGATGGTTCAAGACCTACAGAGGATGAATCGAGGCCCGTTTCCGATGAATTGGTATGACGAGAAGGCGGACAACCCGGCATGGATTAAGGCTCTGGCAGGGCAACGCGGGAGGGGTATTGCTACCAGCACGTCCAGGCGATCATTGTCGCTATCGACCAGTATGCGGAGGAGGCGCTCGGCAACAGGGAATTTTTCTTGAACAAACCGCATGGCATTGGAGATGGAAGGAACGATCGCATTCCCTGACAGCTAGCAAGCGCGAGCGCAAGCTCTCAGTTGCCGGGACTAGATGACCGAGTGCTGGTCATCGAGTGATGATCAGAACAAGCCCCCGCGATGAGCGGCGCAATTGTGCTCTGACACCGCGAGGTAAAACTTATCAATTTGTCAGGGTCTTCTTTGCCGCAAAGCCACCGAATGGCTTGTAGGACTGCTTGGCGAGATCGCCGTACAGTACGCCAATCGTCTGTGATTTCGTAACGAAGGTCTCGTAGGCTGTCTTGGCGAATTCGGTTTGAACCTCAATCACCTTGTCGAGTGACCTCGCGCCACAGAGCTTCTCAACAAACAGCTTTGTGTCTTCAAACGACTTCTTCGTGTAGTCACCGTAAGCAGCGGCAATCGCCAGGAAGGGGTTGGATGACGCGGCCCCTGTATGTTGAATATGATTTGCATTCGACATTTTGGAGTGTCCCTTTGTTTATGAGCTTTCCTTCATTACAATGAAGCGCGCCACCAATGGTTGCTCCGGTTGCTCCGAAACCGCGGTTCCCGCTTGTTCATTATGCGTTGCTTGTGTGTTCGTATGATGAACTCGGAACTCAGGCGGATGCTCGCTTCGAACCACCCCCGCTGACCTGCCGGGAAATCGGACGCCACAACAGGACATGGCGCGATGTCCGATTAGAGTCCGTAATGCGCTTCAAAGCGGACATCGACAGGAGCGCGCGGCGGCCCCGCTGAGCGCCATCTGATCGGCCCGCCATCCAGGCCCCTCCAACAACGATCCGCAGCATGGGCGATAGGTCGCGCGGGCTTGGGCGACGACGCCGGGGCCAAACGAAACGGCCCCAGTTCGGGGGGACGAAGCTGGGGCCATCTGGGGGGAAACGTCGTGGGGAGGCGGCCCGCGACGTTCGGCTACCAGGAGATCATATCCGGTTCGCCGCCGCTGCTCAATTTTGCTCAGGAGGATGATTGGCTGAACTGCTTGTCGATTGTTGAGAGTGAGCAATATTGCACGGCGGCGCTGATGCGAACGCGTTAGAATGGAACCATGCTAGCCGCATATTCAACAGCCCATGAAATTAAGGGTACCCCGTGCCCGAAGTGCCGAGTCCCGATGATGCTGGGCCGCGTCATACCCGAACCGCTTGATTTCGACCTCTACACCTTCATGTGTCCCGACTGCGACTACGTTAAATGCGTGGCAGTCGAGATGAGCACAATGCAAGACAATCCGCCGGGGGTCTTTCCCGACGAGAAGCACCAGCGCCAGCCCGGCTGAGTGCCTTTGATCCGCCCGCCATCAACCCTCGCCCAATCCGCGCCGTCGCACAGGCGCGCCCCGCGCGGGCGCTGTGTACCGAATGATCCGGTAGTCTTGGCGCGCTTGCCAGCGTCCTGCCCAAAGCAACTTTTAATAGCGAGTTCCATAAGCACTTTATATTTTGGAATGTGAGCCTTATTGACCACGGACCTCCAGAACCCGAGGCGCATGCTGATTGCATCACCGCCCCGTTTATAGGCTTTTACCGGTGACTGAGAGTGCGCTCCCGCCTGACAAGGCGAAACATCATGATGACGATCCTGCGACCGCCGTGCCCTAAATGCCAAACAAGAACTATGCTGGCACGCATCACTAACGGCCCCTCTGGCTTTGACATTCGAACATTCGAGTGCCCTGCGTGCGATCATGTTCATCAGCGTGTGGTCGAACTTGTTGACCCGATGAAATCCCGTGAAACGGCGGGCTGGCTCCGGGGCGAATTGCGAGCGCCAACGTAGGTGACCGACGACGGTAGGATTTTGGCATCCACGATCAGAAGCGATCTTATCAGATGCAAGGGAGGGAGCTATGACAACTGCAGCGCAAGCTTTTCTATTGATCGGCGGAACGCTCTGTTTCTCGTTCGCTGCGATCTATGTGTTTTGGTTTGCTGACAGGTTGCGATCTAACTTCCTAGTAGGGAAGCCATAGCGCGAACTTACACAGCGGGACGCGGCTACGTGGCTGTCCCTCATGATCGAGCGCCGCGCCGATTGGAAACACGCCGAACAATCCGACGCGCGTTTCTTCCCGACGATAAGCCCTAGCGCGATCGGTGAGAGGCGCGCCGGATGCCCGCCACTACATCCCTCGACCATCGCGCCATCGTCTGGGCGAGCCCCGCGCGGGCGCGGGCGCGCGATACCGCTTCCGACCAACCTTCGCTTATTTGTCCTCTTGCTTCGCGTCGCCCAACAACGTGTTCCTGATCACGGCTTTCAATCGCGTGGCCGTTTCGTCGAGCTTGGTTAGGTCCCATCGCACCGTCCAACCCGCAGCGGTGAGATAGCTTTCCTGAAGCAGATCAACATGTGCGGTGCGTTTGGAGGAAGTGGCGGCCCTCGGAACGTCGCGCCCCGAGGCCGCAACCGGCCCGAGGTACATCCGCCCGGGTCAGCCATGCCCTGATATTGGCATCGCTGCCGCCGCTGTCAAACCAAGGCCGCGTGCCGGCTCCCGTGCTATGCTTTAAGCGCAAAGCAGGAGGCGAAGATGAACTGGGTCAAATGCACCAATATGAACAAGGAGCCTATTTACGTGAACATAGAAAATGCGACGAGCATTCGCTGGGACGAAAAAGAGAAATCATCCATCATTGCGTTCGCCGTCACCGGAGGGGACACCATAGAGGTCATCGAAGAACCTGATGCTATTATCAGGGGGCAATGACACATGGCCCCGAGCCCCCAAAGGCGAGAAGCGCCCCCGCTGACGTAGTCGGTGCCGCCGTCATGGTCGGCAGGCAGTCGCAGTCTAACATTGTGTGATTCATGGGGTAGCATTGACGGGCATGTCTTGCGGCGATGGGATTGGAGGGGTTAGTCATGGAACAGGCGGTATCTGCTGGTTCGCCGCCTTCTGAACGTCCTCGGCGCGTTGCCGGGCATGGCGGTGACCGCAAGATCAACGTTCCTGATGGGAACGTTGAAAATATCGGCCTCACCCACAAAACGCACCAGCGGCCAGTCCTGAGTCATGGGCGGCGGTTCCGACGAAGAACCGCGGCAAGAAACTGGATCCCGGTGACGATCTGGGTCGCGCCAATGGCCAGACCAACGGCGATCAGGGCAGCGACATAGGGATTCGGCGCCCAATCCCAAGCGATGTTGCTCGCCATCACCGCGAAGAAGATCAAGGCTTGCAGCAAGAACCACATTAGCTCCTCCGCCAGAAGTCCTTGAACATTATGTGCTGGACCAACAACGTGGCCAGGTAAGCCAGCCCAATACCCAGCAGAGCCGGAACGTAGCCGTTCGGCGTCCAGTGCCAATGGATGTTGGAGGCCATCACGGCGAACATGATCGAGGATTGCAGCAGGTACCACATGCCAATGTACTTCGGCTTACAAGCAAGATCCGGTTGAGGCACCGCTCTTGCCTTCATTAAGAGATGCAACGGAGAACATAAACCGGCGCGTCTCCTTCTCCAACATCATCGAAAACGTTGCGATTGACGGAGCGCGACGGTTTGGTTCGATTTTCGCAATCGACGAGACCGCTATCAGTCCGTCCGGTGAGTTTTGCAAAATTCGATACTTGCTGCCCCACTTTGTATCGACAAGAAAGTCACCCTCACGGCGGTATTTCTTAATGACCGGTTCCGGTGGGTCTGGTGGGTCTGAGTAGCCTGGATAGGTGCAAATCAGCTCCTCTCCATCGTCTATGGTGACGCTAGATGATCCTGCCAAGACAGCACTGTTGAGCGTCATCAAGAATGCGGTCAAAGAGCCGAGATCCGCGCCCTTGGCAGTTGTCGATTCAATCACCCCGGGTTGTTAGCTGAATCATCATCCTGGCCCAGCAGCTTGCCGGTTTTTCGATTGATGAGATGTATCCTGGTGCAGGCAGGACAGGCGATCGCCTCGTACTCGTTTTCAGAAACATCTGGATCGTCATCCAATTGATGTTGGACGTTGAAGCCGGTCGCCGGGCACCTGAAAATGAAATGGCCCATCTGACAGAATTTGATGAGCCTGCGACGCCAGACCATGATCTAGCGCAAGTGGCGGCCGCTGATGAACGTCGCGCAGCCAAACCGAGGACGACGCGACACCGACGCCGCCGAGCCTGGTCTCGCCGGATCGTTGGCTCGCGGAAGGAAAAAGGGCCCGACGTCAACACCGGCGCCGGGCCCCCAGGGACGGGCTGGAACGGGCTAAGGGTTGCCAGCCCGCACCACAACATTGTCCGGCGAGCGAAGTTCCTATGGCGGGACACCCGCAGCCAATCCGACCCAGCCGCAGGGGCGAGTGCGCAAAAAAGGAAAAAGACCCGGCGCGCTTGGCACACGCCGGGCCAGTTTATGGAGGAAACCAAACCATCCTGGGGTAGACCAGGACTTCCGAATCCAGGCAAGCCGCATGCCGCGGGAGGGGCGCAGAACGGCCGGCGAACCGAGGTTTGATCCGTAACGGTCGGGGACATAGGACGAACGCCGCGCAGCCAAACCGAGGACGTTGTGGAAACCTTGGGCGATGTGGCCATCGACCTCGGCAACATTCTGCGGAAGAGCTTCGCTGATTTCAACTTGCGCTGTCGATGATCTTTCGAACCTTTGCAGCGAGGTCCGCATAAGTGAACGGCTTGCTGATCATCTCAACACCGGCGTCCAACCGCCCATGATGAACGATTGCATTTCGCGCGTAGCCCGTGGTGAAAAGTACCTTCAACCGAGGTCGACGTTTTCGAGCCTCTTCTGCAAGCTCGCGACCATTGATGCCGGGCAGGCCCACGTCGGTAAACAAGAGGTCTATAGAGTTATTTTCCTCGAGCTTGGTCAGCGCCGTCACCCCGTCATGCGCCTCGATCACGCGATACCCGAGTTCTTGCAAAATTTCCGAGCTATGTTCCCGCACGCCGTCGTCATTCTCCACGACGAGCACCGTCTCCATGCCGTTGCCGTCTGGTATCGTGTCCGCCGCAAGCTGATCCTCTTCATTGGCACCGGTGAAGCGAGGCAGGTAGATCTTCACCGTAGTGCCTTCGCCCGGCTCGCTGTAGATCTTCACGTGTCCGCCCGACTGCTTGACGAATCCGTAGACTTGCGAAAGACCCAGCCCGGTGCCGTGGCCCGTCGGTTTGGTCGTGAAGAAGGGTTCGAAAACCCGCTCAAGTACGTCACCGGATATTCCCGACCCGGTGTCGCTCACTGCGATAACGACGTACTGCCCCGGCATGACTTCCGTTTCTCTAGCTGTGTAGCCTTCGTCCAGATGGGCGTTCGCCGTCTCAACGATCAGCTTTCCACCTTTCGGCATGGCGTCGCGAGCGTTCACCGCCAGGTTTATCAGCGAATTTTCGAGCTGATTGTAATCGATCTCCACGCGCCAAAGACCGCCGGCGAGAACCGTCTGAAGTTCTACGCTTTCGCCGAGTGTACCTCGCAGCAGATCGGACATGCCCGAGACGAGCTTGTTAAGGTCCACTGGCTTCGGCTCGAGCGGCTGACGCCGCGAAAAGGCAAGCAGCCGCTGGGTCAGGGTGGCCGCTCTCTTAGCTCCTTGCATTGCATTCTCGGCGGAGCGCCGGAGACGGTCCGGAGCGCCGGCCGGCATGTGGCGCTGAAGCGACTCGATGTTGCCGATGACGATCGTGAGCAGATTGTTGAAGTCGTGCGCCACGCCGCCTGTCAAATGCCCGATGGCCTCCATTTTTTGGGCTTGGCGCAACTGTTCCTCGGCCGCAGCGTGATCGGCGAGGGCATTCTTTACTCTCGCTTCGAGCGTCGCATTCAAGTCACGCAGTTTTGCTTCTGCCGATTCGGCCGTCAGCCGCAGCTCCCGTTCGCGCTCTGCCGCTTCGCGTCGTGTGCGTGCCAAAATGATCGTATTTTGAACGCGCGCGAGGAGTTCGCGGGCGGAGAAGGGTTTAACGAGATAGTCGTCAGCGCCCGCGTCGAGACCCTGCACCTCGGCTTCCTCACCGGCGCGGGCCGATAGCAAGATTACCGGTACCATCCTCAAGTCTTCATCATCTCGAACCGCTCTCAGCAAGCCAAGCCCGTCCAGACGCGGCATCATGATGTCGGACAGAATGAGATCCGGCTTTATCCGACGTGCAGATTCCAGCGCGGCTTGGCCATCGACCGCAACCTCTGTCCTCAACCCAGCGGACGCAAGAAGCCGCCGCACGTAATCGCGCATGTCGGCATTGTCGTCTGCCAGCAGAACCGTTGCATTTTCTGCGGCTCGCAGCGAGGGAAGATCAGACAGAACCTCCCGACCGGTTGCGCTCCGCCCCGAGCCGTTTTCTGTCGAGAGCCAGCGAAGAGCTTCTTCTACATATGCTTGCGCGCGTATACCGGTCGAGGCTACGGCTTTGTCGCTCCTAAGGTGGTCTTTTGGAAGATGTTCAGTACCGAACGGCAGCGATATGATGAAAGCGGTGCGCCGTCCCTCCTCGCTTTCGACCCGTATCGCGCCGCCGTGCAATTTTACCAGTTCCTGCACCAAGGCCAAACCAATGCCGCTGCCTTCGAAGCTGCGGCCTCGCGATCCCTCAATCCGGTGGAAACGTTCGAACACTCGGGACAATTCTTGTTGCGGGATTCCAACGCCGGTGTCGCGGACAATCAATTCGGCATTTCGACCCGCAGCTAACAGTTTGATAGCGATCTCGCCATCGAAGGTGAATTTGAAGGCGTTAGACAAAAGATTGAGTACTATTTTCTCCCACATCTCCCGATCGACGTAGACGGGCTGCGGAAGTGGGGGACAGTCAACAACCAACGAAAGGCCGGCCCTCTCGGTTGCCGATCGGAAACTGCTCGCCAATTCCGCGGTATACGCCGCAAGGTCCGTGGATTCAAAGCTCGCTTGGAACCGCCCGGCTTCAATCCTTGAGAAGTCAAGGAGCGAGTTGACGAGCTTCAATAGACGCATACCGTTTCGATGCGCGATCACAACGCGCTCTCGCTCATCCGCTGGAAGCCGATCTGCCTGTGCGAGCGAGTCCTCTAGGGGACCCAGCATCAAAGTTAGCGGAGTCCGGAATTCATGACTTACGTTCGAAAAGAAGAGGGTTTTAGCTTGATCAATCGCAGCGAACGCTTCTGCGCGCTTGCGTTGATCCTCATAGGCGCGGGCGTTCGCGAGCGCAGTTCCGATGTGACCGGCTGCCCGTTCGATGAACGCGCGGTATTTCGCATCTAGTTCGCGCCGCGGATTGATTCCGGCCACAAGGAAACCCGCGATTGCTGTCGGCTGCGACAGCGCCGCAATCGGCACGACGTAAGCATTTCCGACAGGCTCCGGCCAGATGCCGCTCGCAACGCTTGCACCGAAGCGTTTGGAAAGACCGGGCACAATTTCGGGCGCGCTAGTCTCAACAATACGGCCGAACGGCCAAGCGGCCGACCCGTCTGCGAGACGAACAACGGGCGGCGCCACGGCCGCCCCCGGTTTTATTCCGGCTATTCCCACAAGTTCGGCTGTGTCCTCATTGATCAGCCGATAGAGGAGACAGAATGGAAAGTCAGCGGAGCTTCCTGCAAGCGCAGGGGCTGCGATCTCGAAAAGGTCCTGCTCCGAACGGGCTGTCGCCATACGCTCGGCCAGCACACGAAGCACCCGCTCCCGCCGCTCGCTGATGACACGAAATGCTGTCTCAACGACGGCGTTGAATATACCTTCAACACTACCGTCCTCGCCCCTGATCGGGCTGAAAGTGAAATTGAAATAGCACTCTTCAGTATAGCCGTGGCGACGCATTGGAAGGAGCTGATCCTCCTGCCAGACGCCTTCACCGGTGGCTTGCACCTTCTCAAATAGCGGACCTATTTGATCCCATATTTCGGGCCAGACTTCGCGGCCCGGACGACCCAATGCGCCTGGATGTTTTTCGCCGGGAATTGGGCTCCATGCATCATTGTAGAGCAACGCGAGTTCCTCACCCCAATAGATCGCGATAGGAAAACTTGTGCCGAGGCAAATACTGAGGGCGGAGCGAAGACTTTGAGGCCAACTCGCAGGGTCGCCGAATGGAGTGCCCGACCAGTCGTGTGCGCGCATATGCGCGCCCATCTGGCCGCCGCCCGACAAGAAGTCAGGTGCAGCCTCGCGCTTTTCACCAGGTGAAGGCGTTAACTCATGCACTTGATCAAGATCGACGTCGCTGGAAAGCCATAGGTTGCCATTGACTGGGGTGTTTTCGTCAGTCCCACCAGGCCTAGAACCTTCGTCGAGCGCCTGAGCACCCTCATGTGCCTTGGCCAGCATTCTTAGCCCCTTGGGAGAAGCCCCACGTTCGCCTTGGGATGACCACCCCGGCGACCAAACTAAACACAGAAGTGTTCCCAAAGTTCCGATTTCAACGAGCTCCCCGACTAAACGATGCGCCCGGTGGCAAACGGCCTAGCGGCGCAGGAGACCGATGGTGGTGAGTCAGCTGGGCTGTCGCAGATGCGGACGAAATTGTTCTTTGAGCTCACAAGAATAGCTCGCCGAAGTGGCGGCTCTGGGCCGCAAAGCGGACCTTCGTTGTGAGTGGCAAAAGCCGATATGGGTTATTCGCGACTGAGCCAGCCGATCCTTGCATGCCACTTAATGTCCGCTTCGCTCCGAGAGCGACCGCTAAATCTTCGGCATCGACCGCAGCCAAGCCCGAACAGCTTTCCTCTCGGCAACTGCTTCTGCAGTATAAAGCCCGTGCCGGTAATTGCCATTACGCTCGCCCGGTGGCGCGCCTGACCCGTGTGCTCCGCCGTGCATCCGGCAACGATTTCGCCCCCGCACCACCGGAGACTGACATGGCTTGCCGCTCCGGGTCTTCGCTCCGCAACGTTTCGCTAGCTGCAGGGGATGAGGTTTGCTCGTGGTTCGGTGCATGGGGTTGTCTCTGGTTCTCGAGGACCCCCCCGGCCCCCGGTATGGTTGACTGTACCGACAATCGCCTGTCCGCCCGGGTAGACGTGAACGTGCTCAACAACAACGCGTTGCTCGCCACCGCGACGAAGCTTGGCCAACGCATCCACCTGAGAAGCAAATGCCTTTGTCAGCCGGGCGACCGTAAGCGCATTTGAATCCTGCTGTTGGATATCGTTGCTCCGGTTAAGGTTGCCAAATGAACGCATCGTAAGAGCGTGCGTGACGGCCATCTGACAGACAACCATTGCCTCAAGCTCGTTCTTTGGTCGCTGTCCGCTCACGATTGCAATCACAGCGTCCAGCTCGGCGGGATTGATTGTGCCATCTCTCTGGCGCAGCGCCCGGGCAATGCGTTCCATTTCCACGCCGGCAACGTTCTTGCTCGAAGTGCCAAACGCCGCCAACAACTGGGTCCGCCAACCTTCCATGTCGGAATGCTTTGGGCCCTGGATAATTTGCGTTGCGCCGCTTTCGTCCTTGATTTGCGTGTCCACCTCAAACCGCGGTGGCATTTCCGCAAGGGCTTGCCTGGCCGCAGCGATGGCGCGCTGTTCGTTGTCGTTCGGGGCGCGTACCGGCGTCGGCAGCGACTTTGGATGCTTTGACTTCATGACATTCTCACTATGTTCCGTAAGGTGCTTACTCCGGTGCTCACTAGGTGCTTACTCCGGTGCTTACTCCCGATTTTGGGTGCTTACTCCAGGTGCGTACTTACTCCCTGCCTACCCTTAGAGGAGTAAGCACCTAGGTGTTTACTTCCTCTCTCGGCGGGATAGGCAGTAGGCACGGCCATATCAGACTGTTGCGAGCCGATAGCGTCCGAGGCTCGGCTTGTCGTACTGTTCGACGCGAATTCTTTGGGACTTGAATAAGGCTCTCATCGCCTGCTCCAGCTCGGGCTTCTTGAGCCTGTATTTTTGGGCCTCTACCTCCTTTGCGAAGGCTGTGGGCGCACAGTTCGGTGCGTTGGTCTTGTCGCTGACGTTGCGACCCTCGGCGGAAAACCGGCGCAGCAGCTCGAGGAAGACGACCTCGGCCTTGGCGGTGCGAGCGGCCTTGTCCAGATCGGAAATGCCGGCTTCTGGCAGGAACAGCCCTCGTTGATAACGCAGGATGATGCTCTCACCCTTCGGGCCGTATTGGTTCTTCTTGAATTCAAGCTCGCGTAGGTCCTCGTCTGGCTGCGCACCGTCACTGGCCTTAACGCCCTTGAGGTACTGACGGAAGCGAACGGCGCCATGCCAGGCTGTTGACCCCGACAATCCAGAACCCGAGTTTATCCCTTGCAGGCTTGGATGGCTCAGGATCGTGACAGATCCATCCGCAACCATGGCCAACGCCTGCATGTGCATCGCGAATGCGTATACCTGAACCCGGTCAATCTCGTTGCCCGCGAAGGCGCGGGACAGGGTATCGACTGAGATGTTTTTCGGCTTGATGTCACCTGCGGCCTCAAAGATTTGTCGGTAAAGGGCAGTAACTTCGACATTGCCGCCCTTGGTTGCGGAACAGAGCGTGGCGTCCTTGCCCAGGAGCGGCAGCACATGCAGCCCTCCATCGATCAGCGACTCGAACGTGACGCCGTAATGGTTGGCAATTGCCGCAAGGCGGATATGAATCTCTTGCTCGTCGTCCTCGGCACCCAGATAGAACGCCGGTCCCGGCTCCGGCATTGAGCCGAGCCAGTCTTTGCCTGCGACGTGAGCAACATCCTTCATAAGTTCGATGATGCTCTTGCCTGTGCCCCCCTCGCCCGAGAAAAGCCCTGCCTGTCTCAGCGGGACTCGATCCCTGATCGCCCATTTCCGCTCTGGTACCGACGCTTGATCCCAGGCCGTCATGTCGAGCCATTTCAGTGGCTCCTGTTTCGGTGGCAAAATAGTCTCGATCTTTTCCCCAACCACGCGGATGTTCATGCCGCGTCCTCCGTAGCTTTGGAGGGCGACAGATCGCGGCCATCCCGATCAGCAATCAGGTTGAGAAAATCATTCCAGTCTCCACACTGATCCGGTGGAGATCGCAGCCAAACCTCTCGGCCCGCATTCGCATGCGTCTGTGCGGCCCGTCGTGCGGCGGCTCGGCCTGGTTCATCATTGTCAGCAAAGATATGAACTTGCTCGACCTCGGGAGGCAGCTCGACACTATGCAGTCGAGAGGCGCCCAATGATGCCCAGACCGGCATCCCGGTCATTTGCATCGCGGACAGTGCCGTCTCAACACCTTCGGCGAGACCCATGATGCGGGCCGGTGCCCCCAATCGAACAGCCCCCGCACCGAGATTGCCAGTCGTCAGCCGCCTGGGTGAGGCCTTCTCACCATCGCGAGTCAGCCAAGTTTGTTGAATGGCAATGACCTTGCCGTCTGGAGCCTGCACTCCGGCCACCATGGAACGGCGGTCAAGCCTGCAGCGAATCATCGCCGGTCGCAGGTAGATGCCGCGACGGTTCAAGTATTCATCGACGGGCGTTTCATGAGCCTCGACGGTGGCCTGCCAGATAGTCAGGGCACCAATATCGGGACTGGTTTCGACAAGGCGCAGAGTTGAGGGTGTCTCAATTGAGGTACCCTCGCGCGATGGCATCCGGGGCGGGCTGCTCGATTGACCGCCCTCCGCTAATCCCCGCCGCTTCAGCTCATCAAGCACGTCGGCGAAGTCGCAACCCGCAAAGCAGCGAAGCAGGAGCCGTCCATCGTCGCCGTCGCTGACAGAGAGTGAGGGAGAGCGGTCGCCGCGTCCCTTGCCGTGGTTGAGACAGGGGCAGCTAACCAGCCATCCGTTCCCGTTGCGCCGACCTTTCAGCGCAATTCCAATCCGCTGCGCGTTCATCGCGATCCTCCGCAGGATGCGAGGACGCAGACGAACGGGAACGAGAAAGGCAGCAGCGCCGCAATGAACGCTTGAACGTCCACCGGGATTATGTATTTTCGCTGTTGTTCTGAAGGTGCGATCTCCGGGGCTGCCTTTGCCGAGGCGGCCCTTTCGCTTGATGGGTCAGGCGGCCTCGTCATGACGCCTCCCATCACTAGCGAACATCTCGCAGCTCTCGGCGCCACCAATCTGTTGAGTGAGCGGCGCGTCGATCCGCTCCGGCAACGCGGCCAGGACGGCGGCGGCAGACGGGTCAATGACGCCGGCGTGCTCCCTGCAGCAACGCACGAGCGCTTCCCGGGTCCTACAGAAGCTCCGACCCTTCCAACTCGATGTGGGATAGGTTTCTGCGCTGGCGCGGTACTGAAGAATCCACTGGATACGGTGCTGGCACTCGATCACGCGCCACCGAAGATTCAATCGCGCGACGAAGCGGCCATAGTTGTCGGCAGATTCGCTCATACCGGCACCTCCGTCGAACAGCCAGTGAACAAAGTCCACGGATTTTCCACGGATTGGATGCGCGTGTTTGCGTATCGTTCTGTTATCAGTTGCCGGGTGAGCGATTTGAGTCGGCGATAAAAGCCCAATAAACAAGGGCTTTTATGGTGGGCGCAATAGGGATTGAACCTATGACCTCTCCCGTGTGAAGGGAACGCTCTCCCGCTGAGCTATGCGCCCTGGATTTCGTGCGCGATGCCGAGCCGATGGATTGGCTGGATCGGACAAGCACAGTTCCAGAACCCGCGATTTACGAAGGGCGCACCCATCGTGTCAAGCTTTACCGACCACGATCGCGCTTTACCTTGACCCCCGGTCATTCCGGTCCGCGTTTGCGGTGGGGATCGTATTTCGAGAGCACGTCCTTGAGATAGTCCCGGCTTTTCCATTCCGGCGCCGGCGGCTCGTAGCCGGGTCGGGGAACGAACGCATTTTCCGGCACGCCTGCGGAAGCGCCGATGAGGTCCGGAATGTAGCGCGGGCAGTTCGGAAAAATCTCGCATTTGACGCGCACGACGAGTTTTGCGCCGTGATGTCGGCCAAGCGTTTCCGCGCTGTCGTCGATCGTGGCCTTGCCGCGGATGCGCGTGCGAGACGACTTGCCGTCGAAGCGCACGAACAACAGCCCGATATTCGGGTTGCGGTGAATGTTGCCGAGCGTGCGGTACATGTTGTTGCCGTCATATTCGGGGTATTCGAGCGTATCGGGTCCGGTGATCCTGACAAAGCCGGGATCGCCCGAGCGCATCGAACAATCGACATTGTCCCGATAGCTGGTCGCGATGAAAAAGAATCGCGCCTCTTCGATCAGCTTGCGGTCCTGCTCCCAGAACTCGAAATGCAGGCGATGTTTTTCCAGGCCGTCGGCGACACGGCGGCCGTCGAAGCGGTCCTGCAGCTCGCGCATGCCGTCGTGGTAGAAGGGGGCGCGGTCGATCGGGTCGGTCATCGGAGCCTCAAGGCTGATTTGTCCGCTTGTCCAGCTTCATAGCAGAGCGCCGAGAGAGGTGCGACGGGCCGGTTGCGCGCGGTTCGTCGCACCGGAAGGATCAAAATTGCCCCTTTCGGTCATGCGCGCAAAAACCGATTTGCGCAAGCCGATCAAGCTGTTTCTACCTGTCCAGTCCCTTTGCGAAAAAGATTTTCCTTCGCGCCTTACCCAAATCACTCCGGATTCCTTCGCCGTCTCGGCCCATCGGAGGGGCGTATCGCGATCGTCACGGACGTCGGGCGCGGGATGCGATGGACGCTTTAGGCGTGCAAGACGAACGCGCGTAAAGCGGACGGCGAAGTCGTGTGGTACCAGTGCCGCCGATTTGAAGTTCCTGCTGCGGCAGGGCGCAGGTGTGTCTTGAATCGCGGCGTCATTCCGGGGCGCGCTGAAAGCGCGAACCCGGAATCTCGAGATTCCGGGTCTGGTCCTTCGGACCATCCCGGAATGACGGAGAGAATCGAGCATTGCAAATTCTGGGTCGCTTCGCTTTCGCTCGCGATGTCGCCAATTCTTCGAGCCCAGCTATCTCGCTCACGCCCCCTGCTGGCGGGCGCGGGAGGCGTGCGATTGCAGCGCGCGGATGCGCTCGGCCAGCGTTCCGCCGCCCTCGGGCACGTTGCCGTTGGCGGCGCCGTTCACCGTGGTGCCGTTGGATGGCTTCGCCGGCTCTGCCGCCAGCAGCGCCTCGATCGGCGAGTTCGGCCCCTCGAGCTGCATCGCAAGCTTGGCGACTTCGGCGGCGATGTCGTTGATGCGCTCGCGCAGCAGCGCGTTCTCCATGCGCTCGGTCGCCCACGCGCTTTCCGCCTGCTGCTGGATCGCGTTGATGTCGCGTTGCAGCCTGGTGCGTTCGTCGCGCGCTACGCGAAGCTGTTCCTCGACCATGGCCTTCTCGGTTTTCAGCTTCTCCAGCATAGGCCACGAGCCACTGGAGGTCTGGGCGAGTTCGTCGCGCAATTCCTTGATCGTGCGGTCGGCGGCTTCCCTCGCCTGGCGCAACTGGTTGGTCTCGTAGTCGCGTTCGGCGAGCAACTTGCCTTGCGTCGCCAGCCGCGTTTCGAGATCGTTGATGCGGTTGGAAAGCAATTCGGCTTCCCTGACTTGTGCGACCAGCTGACGATCGAGATCGGTGACGCGCTGGCTCAGATTTTCCACCCGGCCGCGCGCCTCGGTGAGGTCGCGCGTCGCAGCCTCGGATTGGCCGCGCTCCTGTTCGAGCCGCGTTTGCGTGGCGGCAAATTCCTTTTCGGCCTCGCCGACACGGCCCCTGAGCCCGGCGACCTGGGCGTTGAGCGCCGCCGTCTCGACCTTGCGGCTCTCCGCCATCACCGAACGGTCGGTCAGGTCGGAGTTGAGCTTGGCAAGCTCGGCCTGCTTGTCGGCCAGTGCCCGCTCTGCCTGGCGCAGCGCTTCGGTCTTGGTGGTGAATTCCTCTTCGGTAGCGCGCTGCTGCTCCTTCATCGCCTTCTCGCGCGCCTCCAGCGAAAAGATCGTGGCGTTCTTCTCGCCCAGCTCGAGCTTCATGCGATTGATCGCGTCGGTCTTCTTGCCGAGTTCGGCGAGCTGGCTGGTGGTCTGGTGCTTGAGCTTGTCGACGCTCATCTCCAGCCGCCGCGCCGACATGGCGAATTCCGCGCGAAGCTGGTCCTTGTCGGCCTGGATTTCCGCCATCGACAGCGGGGTTGCCGCTTCCATCCGTCTCGTGGTCAGCCGCACCGCGCGATTATGCACGAGCGGCAGGATCATCAGACCGAGCAGCATCGCGAGCAGAAAACCGATCGCCAGATACATGATCGGCTCGATCATGGACGGTCACTCCTGAAAAAAAAGCGTGTTGATTTCACAATGCCTGCGGGACCGAGAAAAGGCCAGTCCCATGCCTTCGTTAACGATTGGCGGGATCAAAACGATCCCAATTCAAAAAGGCCGCTCGGCGGAACCGTCGAGAACTCAGAACGGATTCCACGTCGCCTGCGGCGTGTATTTCAGGTAGCCGATATTGGCGCCGAGCCGCAGCCCAAGACCGGAGCGGATCGGCACCAGCACGATGTTGTTCGCGGTCAACGCCGTCATGCCGAAGCCGCCGATGATGTAGGCCGAGCCGTCGATGCCGGCGAAGCGCTGATAGATCGCCGCGGTCGCCGGGAGGTTGTAGACCAGCGTCATGGTGCGCGCGCCGTCGCCGCCCCAGTCGAAGCCGACCGACGGTCCCTGCCAGTAGACCCGCAAGTCGCCGGCGTTCTTGGTGTAGAGCGTGCCTTCGCCGTATCGCAAACCTGCGACGAAGGCGCCCGAGCCTTCCTCGCCGAGAATGTAGCCGTTCGGCAGGCCCCATTGGCTGACCGCGCGTTCGATCACGGAGGCCAGTCCGCGCGAGACGTTGCCGAAGAACCTGTGGCCGGCGCCGACCAGTTCATCCGGCCCGTAAAAGTTCGGCCCCGTCTCGCGTTGCGGCGGCGGCAGCGGCTGCGGAGGCGGCGCCTGCTGGAGCTGCGCGGAGGCAGGCACGGACCAGCACATCAACGCGGCCAGCGTCAACGCGGCAAGGCGTGAGGCGAAAATCATGAAAAGACCCCGAAAAGATCCCCTTGGGTATCCGAAATTCCGGCCGCCGCCTTAACCCGACGCTGACGTGCTTGGCTTAGGCTATCGCCCGGTATCCCCCGACTCAGATGTTATCCGCAGCAACTATGACGGCAGAACGGCAGGAAATAAACGGGATTTGGCACGCGGTTGAATTTCGCCGCGGAATAGCCTTGTTCACATTCCTGGCAGGCTTTCTGTCGGCTGGCCCGGACAGTCTTGGCGAATGGGCGGGTTCCGCCTCTGCGGCCAGGGCTGCAACCACCGAGCGCGTGGTTGCCAACCGCTTCTCGGGCCTTGCCATCGAAGGTTACGATCCCGTCGCCTATTTTGTCGACGCCCGCCCCGTACGCGGCCTGGCGGAGTTCGAGGCCGCCCAGGCTGGCGTCGTCTGGCGTTTCCACAACGAGGGCAATCGCGCCTCCTTCATCGCCCGTCCCGATATCTACGGGCCGCAATTCGGCGGCTACGACCCGGTTGATCTGGCGCGCGGCGTCACGGTCGCCGGCAACCCCATGTTCTGGCTGGTCTCGGGCGAGCGTCTCTATCTGTTTGCGCGGGAGACGCACCGCGACGCCTTCGCGGCCCATCCGAAGGCCTTCCTGCAGCGGGCGACGTCGCGCTGGCCGGCGCTCGAGGAGGGGCTGGCGCAATAATTCGGCGGCGCGTGCGGTGGATGTCAGCAAACCTCGGGATCGCCCCAGGCGATGAAGGCCGGTACGACGAAATCCTTCGCCCTCCTGCCGAACTGCAAATCGCCCCCGGCTGCGTCCGTGACCTTGCCTCCCGCGGCAGCCACGATCGCGCACCCGGCCGCAATGTCCCATTCATGGGTGGGGGCAAGGCGCGGATAGATGTCGATGGCGCCTTCGGCAACCTTGGCAAATTTCAGCGACGAGCCGAGCACCTCTCTTACCGCGCCCTCTCTTGCGGCGATGAAGGCGTCAGTTGCGGGATCGCCGTGCGAGCGGCTGACCGCGGCGATCCATGGTCGGCCTTTTGGCGGGAAGGGGCGGGTGCGGATCGTTTCGGTGCGCTTGCTGTCTCCCGCCAGCCGCTCGGCGCCGCGTCCGACGATGCCGCGCCAGATCAACCCCAGGGCGGGCGCGCCGATCACGCCCAAAATCGAGCTCCCGTTCGTCACCAAAGCGAGGTTGACGGTGAACTCGCGCCGGCCCCCGACGAATTCCCTGGTTCCGTCGAGCGGATCGATCAGAAAAAAACTGTTGTCATAAGGCGGCTCCGCCAAGCGTATCCGTTCCTCGGACAAAGCCTCGATCCCGGGCGCGAGTTGGGCGAGTCCTTCGGCAATGATGCGGTCGGCAGCAAGATCGGCTTGCGTCACCGGCGAACCGTCGATTTTACCGTCGACCCGCATGGCAGAGCGGTCGACCGCAAGAATGGCGGCTCCGGCGCGCCTTACGAGTTCGGTGAGCGGTTCGATCAGCGCGGCCGCGGCTTTACCGTCGATCGGAGGGGATGGCGAAGATGCCTTGTTCATGGGCGACCCTTCATCTGCAGCTTCGCTTCCGGCTTTGGTTGGCACGCACAGGTCCGCGGTGTATCAAGCCAGTTAGTTTCCCGGTTCCGGCGTTCGTATGACTTTGCGGCACGCACTTTTACGAACGGACCAAAGGGACACTGGCAACTCGATGATGCTAGTGTGGCTTTGGATTTGACGTTCCTGTAATGCGCTTGCGGCGAGACTGATAGCAACGTCAAATCCGCCATACTAGTGTCCCGGTTCCGGCGTTCGTATGACTTTGCCGCACGCACTTTTACGAACGCCGGAACCAAGGGGACACTAGCAACTCGATGATGCTAGTGTGGCTTTGGATTTGACGTTCCTGTAATGCACTTGCCGCGAGACTGACAGGAACGTCAAATCCGCCACACTGGTGGTCCGATTCTAACATTTGGGAAAGCTCTATGTCTGGTACCATGCCTCCCGGTTCCGCTCCCGATGCTCTCGAACTGGCGGCGCTCCTGTGTTCGCGGGTTTGCCACGATCTCATCAGTCCGGTCGGCGCCATCGTCAACGGTCTTGAGGTGCTCGACGACAATCCCAAACCCGAGGACCGCGATTTTGCCCTCGATCTGATCCGCAAGAGCGCCAGGACCGCTTCCGCGCGGCTGCAGTTCTGTCGCCTTGCTTTTGGCGCGGCAGGCTCCTCGGGCGCCCAGATCGATCTCGGCGACGCCCAGACCATGGCGCGCGGCCATCTCGAGGACGGCAAGACCAGCATCACCTGGAATTTGCCGCGCCTGTTGTTGCCGAAGAACCGGGTCAAGCTGCTCTTGAACATGCTGGTGATTGCGCAGCAGACCATCCCGCGCGGCGGCACGCTCACCGTCGATGCGATCGGCCAGGGCGAAACCATGGGCTTTCGCGTTACGGCCAGCGGGCTCAATGCCCGCCTGCCGCAGAACATCGCCGATCTCTTGAGCTCGGGCCAGCCGCCAGCGGTCGATGCGCACTCGGTGCAGCCTTATTACGCGCGCCTGCTCGGTGAGGCCTGCGGATTGAGCGTGAAATTGGCGGCGGAAGGCGAGGCCATCGTGGCAACCGCCTCGTAAGAAGTGGGCTGGTCGAGCCGGCCGGACCTGCGCCTCAAATCAAAAAAGCGGGTTTTCGCGCCGTCGTTGAACCCATTTCATACAACTTATGGTTAACCCCTGGTTTACAGATTGATTCAGGTTCGAAAACGCAGCGTTATGTATTTGTTGAACCCGTTCTTTTCCATTTACTCAACCAATATTAAACCCTTTCCATAGAAGCTGGCCTCGCTTCGAAGCGTATCGGGTGGATACGCGCATGGGTTGAAGGCCGGATTCATGGATGACCTGTTGAGAGAGTTTTTGACGGAGACCAGCGAAAGCCTGGATACCGTCGACAACCAGTTAGTGCGGTTCGAGCAAGATCCGAACAACGCCAAGATCCTGGATAACATTTTCCGCCTTGTTCATACCATCAAGGGAACCTGCGGCTTCCTCGGCCTGCCGCGCCTTGAGGCGCTCGCCCATGCCGGCGAGACCTTGATGGGCAAGTTCCGCGACGGAATGCCGGTGACGGCCGAAGCGGTGACGCTGATCCTGAGCAGCATCGATCGGATCAAGGAAATCTTGGCCGGGCTCGAAGCCACCGAGGCCGAGCCGGAAGGCAATGATCAGGACCTGATCGTAAAACTCCATCATTTGGCCGAGCGCGGCATGGAGACGACGGCCTCGCCGGCCGCGGCCGCACCCGTTGCGAGCCCGCCGAATGCACCTCGCGCCCGCGCCGCCCCTGCGGCCAAGGCAAGCGTGGAGGGCACATTGACCTACCAGGTCCTGGAGCGCGAACTTCGTCCCGGCGAAGTGTCGCTGGATGAGCTCGAGCGCGCTTTCCGGGAGACCACAATGGAGGTCGCTCCGCCGCCGGTGCCCGAGATGGCGCCTGCGCCCGGGCCGAGGCGCAGCGCCAGAGCGGCGGAGATCGAATCCGGGCAGCAGGCGGCGGGACCGAAAGCCCAGAAGCCTTCCGCGAGAAAGGCAAAGCCGGCTGTCGAGGTGGAAGCTGCAGAAGGCGACCGCATCGCCAATCAGTCCATTCGGGTGAATGTCGACACGCTGGAACACCTGATGACGATGGTGTCCGAGCTCGTTCTGACGCGCAACCAGCTCCTTGAGATATCGCGGCGCAACGAAGACACCGAGTTCAAGGTGCCGCTGCAGCGGCTGTCGAACGTCACCGCCGAGCTGCAGGAAGGCGTCATGAAAACGCGAATGCAGCCGATCGGCAATGCCTGGCAGAAATTGCCACGCATCGTCCGCGATCTCTCCAGCGAACTTCACAAGCAGATCGAACTGGAGATGCACGGCGCCGACACCGAGCTCGACCGGCAGGTGCTCGACCTGATCAAGGATCCCCTGACCCATATGGTGCGCAACTCGGCCGATCACGGGCTGGAGACGCCGGCCGAGCGGTCGGCCGCGGGCAAGCCGGAACAGGGCACGATTCGCCTTTCCGCCTATCATGAAGGCGGCCACATCATCATCTGCATCGCCGACAATGGTCGCGGTCTTGACACCGAGCGGATCAAGGCCAAGGCGCTGGCCAACGGCCTCGTCACCGAGGCCGAGCTCGAGAAGATGACGGAAGCGCAGATCCACAAATTCATCTTCGCGCCGGGCTTCTCGACCGCAGCCGCGGTGACCAGCGTATCGGGCCGCGGCGTCGGCATGGACGTGGTACGCACCAACATCGACCAGATCGGCGGCACCATCGACATCAAGTCGGTGGCGGGCGAGGGCGCTTCCGTCACCATCAAGATTCCGTTGACGCTCGCGATCGTGTCGGCGCTGATCGTCGAGGCCGGCGGCGACCGCTTTGCGATCCCGCAACTGTCGGTGGTCGAGCTGGTGCGGGCGCGCGCCAATTCCGAGCATCGCATCGAGCGGATCAAGGACACCGCGGTGCTGCGGCTGCGCAACAAGCTATTGCCGCTGATGCATCTGAAGAAATTGCTCAAGATCGACGACGGCTCCTCTTCCGACCCGGAAAACGGATTCATCGTCGTGACGCAGTTGGGCAGCCAGACCTTCGGCATTGTCGTCGACGGCGTGTTCCACACCGAGGAAATCGTGGTCAAGCCGATGTCGACCAAGCTGCGTCACATCGACATGTTCTCCGGCAACACCATTCTGGGCGACGGCGCGGTCATCATGATCATCGACCCCAACGGCATCGCAAGGGCGCTCGGGGCATCCGGCAACGCCAGCCATGAGATCGCCGACGAGAACGCCGCTTTGCGCGGCGGTGGCGCCGAACAGATGACGTCACTGCTGGTGTTTCGCGCCGGCTCCACCCAGCCCAAGGCGGTGCCGCTTGGCCTCGTCACCCGTCTGGAAGAAATCGCGGCCGACAAGATCGAGCTCTCCAACGGCCGCTACATGGTGCAATACCGTGAGCAGTTGATGCCGCTGGTGCAGATGAACGGCGTGAGCATCCAGACCTCGGGCTCGCAGCCGATCCTGGTGTTTGCCGACGACGGCCGCTCGATGGGCCTCGTTGTCGACGAGATCATCGACATCGTTGAGGAACGGCTCAATATCGAGGTGGCGGGCGCGGGCGAGGGCATCCTTGGCTCTGCCGTGATCAAGGGACAGGCGACCGAAGTGATCGACGTCGGCCATTTCCTTCCCATGGCGTTCGCCGACTGGTTGCATCGCAAGGAGATGCGTCCCTCGGCCCTGGCGCAATCGGTCCTGCTGGTCGACGACTCTGCATTCTTCCGCAACATGCTGGCACCGGTGCTGAAGGCGGCAGGCTACAAGGTTCGCGTTGCCCAGAGCGCGCAGGAGGGCCTCGCCGCGCTGCGATCGGGCCAGCAAATTGACGTCGTTCTGACCGATATCGAAATGCCGGAAATGAACGGGTTCGAATTCGCCGAGAGCATACGCGCCGATGCGCATCTCGGCTCGATGCCGATCATCGCCTTGTCGTCGCTGGTATCGCCAGCGGCGATCGAGCGTGGACGGCAGGCCGGCTTCCACGATTATGTCGCCAAGTTCGATCGACCCGGCCTGATCGCGGCGCTGAAGGAGCAGACCGCGGAGATCAGCAGGGCGGCGGCATGAGCAATGGGCATATGGATCAAAGCATGAGCAGCAAGACCGAAAGCATCGAGGGCGCCGTCGCCGAATACGTCACCGCCCTGATCGGAGATCAGTTGTTCGGCCTGCCGATTTCGCGCGTGCAGGACGTGTTCATGCCGGAGCGCCTGACGCGTGTGCCGCTGTCATCGGGGGAGATCGCCGGTGTGCTCAATTTGCGCGGCCGCATCGTCACGGTGATCGACATGCGCGCCCGCCTCGGCCTGCCCAAAAACGACAGCGGCAAGCCGACGATGGCGGTCGGCGTCGACCTGCGCGGCGAATCCTATGGTCTGCTGATCGATCAGATCGGCGAGGTGCTCAGGCTTCCCGACGACGGCCGCGAAGAGAATCCCGTCAATCTCGATCCGCGCATGGCCAAGCTCGCCGGCGGCGTGCATCGCCTCGACGGGCAGCTGATGGTCGTCCTCGACGTCGACCGGGTGCTCGAAATCACTCCTGACATGATGGCGGCTTGAGATTCGAAAGACAGATAGAACAAAGCAAATTGGACGTCACTTCGGAAGATCTGAGAACAGAGGCTAAAATGAAAACATGTTTGGTCGTGGATGACTCCAGCGTCATCCGAAAGGTCGCAAGGCGCATATTGGAAGGATTGGATTTCCAGATTGTCGAAGCCGAAGACGGCGAAAAGGCGCTCGAGGTCTGCAGGCGCGGACTGCCCGAAGCCATCCTGCTCGACTGGAACATGCCAATCATGGACGGCTATGAATTCCTTGGCAATCTGCGCCGCATGCCCGGCGGCGACCAGCCCAAGGTGGTGTTCTGCACCACCGAGAACGACGTCGCTCACATTGCGCGAGCGCTTCACGCCGGTGCGAACGAATACATCATGAAGCCGTTCGACAAGGACATTGTCACCGCCAAGTTCCAGGAAGTCGGATTGATCTGATTGCTGCGTCTGACCGGGGGCTCGCGAGCCTTCGGCGAAATCTTGCGTAGTGGCGCTTGAGCCATGCTGGTGAGTAATGAGTGTTGCGTTGACAACTTCTGCGACGGCGAATTCGATGCAGCACGAACCGCTGCGGGTGATGGTGGTCGATGACTCCGTCGTCATCAGGGGGATGATCTCCCGCTGGCTCGGTTGCGAGCCCGACATGGTCGTCGCCGCTTCCCTGCGCACCGGCCTCGATGCGGTCAACCAGATCGAGCGCATCAATCCCGATGTCGCCGTGCTCGATATCGAGATGCCGGAGCTCGACGGCATTTCCGCGTTGCCGCTGCTGCTGGCCAAGAAGCGCAACCTCGTCATCATCATGGCCTCCACGCTGACCCGCCGCAATGCGGAGATCAGCCTCAAAGCGCTGTCGCTGGGCGCTTCGGACTACATTCCGAAGCCGGAAAGCACCCGCGAACCTGGCGCCGCCGAAACCTTTCGCCACCATCTTGTGCAGAAAATCCGGCATCTCGGCGCCAAGGTTCGTCGCACGGCTCCTTCCGTTTCGGCGCCACCGCTGGCACCGGTGCTCGATCACGGCCGCGAGCCGCAAGGACGCGCGCCGCAGTCTGCAAGCCCGCAATTTCCGCGCCGCGGCTTCAGCACCCAAAATCCGCGCGCACTGCTGATCGGTTCCTCGACAGGCGGCCCACAGGCGCTGATGACCCTGGTTGCCGACATCGGCGCAGTGATCGACCGCTTTCCGGTTCTCATCACCCAGCACATGCCGCCCACGTTTACGACGATTCTTGCCGAGCATCTGGCGCGCGCGAGTCACCGTCCGGCGCAGGAGGCGGTCGACGGCGAGATCGTCAAGGCAGGCCACATCTACCTCGCGCCGGGGGGACGCCACATGCGCGTCGCGCGCCACGGCACTGATGCCGCGATCGTCCTCGACGACGGGCCGCCGGTCAATTTCTGCAAGCCGGCCGTCGATCCCTTGTTCACTTCCGCGATCGATGTATGGCAGGGCGGCATTCTGGCGGTCGTGCTGACCGGAATGGGCTCGGACGGCATGCGCGGCGGCAAGGATATCGTCGCGGCCGGGGGAAGCGTGATCGCACAGGACGAAGCCAGCAGCGTGGTTTGGGGCATGCCGGGCGCAGCCGTCCATGCCGGCATTTGCGCCGCCGTTCTGCCGCTCGGTCAGATCGCACCGAAACTGGTCCGATTGTTTTCAGGAGATCGCTCGTGACGCCGTTGGACTATGAGTTCCTGCGAAAGCTCCTGAAGGAACGCTCCGGGCTGGACCTGTCTTCGGACAAGCAGTACCTGGTCGAAAGCCGGCTGATCCCGCTGGCCCGAAGGGTCGGCTTGCCGGGGATCTCCGATCTCGTGCAGAAAATGAAGACCGGGTCGGCCGAGGCGCTGGTCGGCGAGGTGGTCGAGGCGATGACCACCAACGAAACCTTCTTTTTCCGCGACAAGATTCCGTTCGAGCATCTGCGCGATACCATGCTGCCGGAACTCCTGCAGGTGCGTGCGAGCCGCCGCGCCTTGCGCATCTGGTGCGCGGCTTCATCGACCGGGCAGGAGCCGTATTCGATCGCGATGTGTCTGAAGGAATTCGGTGTGGCGCTCTCGGGCTGGCGGATCGAAATCCTGGCGACCGATCTTTCGCAAGGCGTGCTGGAGAAATCGAAGGCGGGTCTCTTCAGTCAGTTCGAGGTTCAGCGCGGGCTTCCCATTCAGTTGCTCGTCAAGCATTTCACGCAAGTTGGCGAGATGTGGCAAATCAATGCCGATCTCCGCGCCATGGTGGCCCATCGCCAGCTCAACCTGCTGCAGGATTTCAGCCACCTCGGCGCGTTCGACGTGATCTTTTGCCGCAACGTCCTGATCTATTTCGACCAGGAAACCAAGACCAGCATCTTCGAGCGCCTTGCAAGGGCATCCGAGCCGGATGGCTTCATGGTGCTGGGTGCGGCCGAGTCCGCGGTCGGCATCTCCGACGCCTTCAGGCCACACCCGGATCGGCGCGGGCTTTATCGCCCGAATGCCACCCGGGGGCCGAAGCTTGGTGTCACGGCGAGCACGCCGCAGGTGGCAAGGGCGGTCGCGATGGCGTCGCGATAGGCGAAAAGCGCCAACGCGGGCCGGCACCCGTAGCGCTCACAGGATCGCGTGCGGCAGGAAACGCGACGTATTGCCCGTAATGGGATTCTCGTCCTCCCGGATCGAAAGCCCGCAGGGCGCATGATCGACCAGCCAGCTGCCAAGCACTGGATGCTGGCTCGAGAAATCGGGCAACGATGCCAGCGCCTGGCGAATGAAACCTTCGGCGCCATAGGGACCCTTCTGCTTTGCGACCGTCATCCCCTCGCAGACCAGATCGATATTGGCCCCTTCCCGGGAAAGCAGCGGCTTGCGCACAAAGGAATTACCGAGGCTTGCCGCCTTCGGGTCGTCCTCGAAGAAGGCCGGAAGCAGATTGGGATGGCCGGGAAACATCTCCCACAGCAATGGGAGCACGCCCTTGTTGGAGAGGATCGCTTTCCACGGCGGCTCGATCCAGCGGGTCGCTGCTTCCGCAAGCTTTGCGCCAAAGGCGTCGTGAAACATCCATTCCCAGGGATAGAGCTTGAACGCGAGCGCGATTTCACGATCATCGAGATCGACAAAGCCGCCGCTGTCGCGCCATCCGATCGCCTCGATGTCGAGCAACGTGGTTTGAAGGCCGGCTTGCCTGGCGGTGTCCGCGAGATAGGCAAGCGTGCCGGCATCCTCGGGATTGTCGAGCGTGCCGGTGAGGTGCAGATGCCGGCTTGCCGAACCCAGCTTCTTCCACGCCTCGATCAGTCGCTCATGGAGCGAGTTGAACTGGTCGGCGCCTGCGGGAAGGATGCCCCGTTCGATGCCCTGCTCGAGCCAGGTCCATTGGAACACCGCAGCCTCGAAGATCGAAGTCGGCGTGTCGGCGTTGTATTCCAGGAGTTTTGCCGGACCGCGTCCGTCGAAACGAAGGTCGAGCCGGCCGTAAAGACTGTTCTCGTCGCGGCGCCAGCTGTCGCGGAGCAGCGGCCAGAATGCTTCCGGTATCATCAAGCGGCGCAGACAGCGCTCGTCGTCGATCGCGCGATCGACGAGTTCGAGGCACATCGCGTCGATCTCTCCTGTGGGGGCTTCGATCGCGGATTCGATTTCTTCGAGAGTAAAGCAGTAGAAGGCGCGCTCGTCCCAATAGCGTTCGCCGTCAATCGTGTGAAACAGAAATCCCGTGGCCTCGGCGCTGGCCCGCCAGTCGTCGCGTTCTCGGCAGGCGAGGCGCTGCACGGCAGGCACTACCCGCCATGCGAATGGCCATGGCCATGGCCATGGCCGTGGAAATGGTGCGGGAAGCGCCCGAAGCCGCCATAGGCCACGCCCTGGCATGTAACGTAGGGTCGTCCGTCCAGACCGCGCGTCACCCGGCGGATGAAGCCGGGGCCGCAATCATATTGATCGATAAAACCCATCGACACCGCGCCGATGGCCCCGCTGCCCATCATGGTCAGGACGACGCGGCGGGAACGTTTCATGTGACGGCCTTTGAAAAAATGCATGCAGGGATTTGCGTATTTAGGCACGCGCCGGCAGGGGGGCAAGGCAAAGGCGAACATCTCACCACTTCGTGCGGCGAAATCCCTGCTTGCGCTCAGCTGCCGGAAAAATGCGCCGCAAGGGAACGGGCAAATCCGCCGAACCCGCCGCGCGTCGTCTCGCCCGAGCCGGACTCCGAGGGATTGCCGCTCGACGATCGGCTGGATGACCCATCGCCACCGAAGAAACTGCTGCGCGACGACGATGCGGAGCCGCCATATCCTCTGGCGGATGAAGAGCTGCGAGGACCGCATTCGGTGCTGCCTTGCGGGAGTGCCGGGGTGGCCATGCCGCCGCCTTTGGGCTCGCAATTCTCTCTTGGCATCATCGCAAAGGCGCCGCCGCCGACCACGAGCGAGCCCATCAGCAAAAGCGCCACATGGCGGGAGCGCTTGACCGGATGCGCCCCGTGAGGTGCGATCGTCGAGGGCCTGCGCTTGCCGAATTCGTTTGCGGGCCGGTTTTGCATGATCAGTAGATCATGGAGGCGGCGTTGAGCGCGCCGGCGGCAAGCGAAGAAAGCCCGAGCCAGATCGCGGGAGCGAGTTCGCCCGCGGCGATCTTCGCCGACAGGTTCGGAACCGGTATCTTGACGATGTAGTAGACGACGACTTGAACGATCAGCGCGATCAGGCTCCAGATCAGGCAATCGACGATATTGGCTGCATGGGCGATGGCGCTGACCACCGGCAGCACGAAGCCGAGCAGGCTCAAGCCCAAAGCGATCGCGGCCGCGGGATCGTTGTCACGGATCAGCTTGAATTCGTCGCGCACAGTGAGGCGGGTATAGACGAGGAGATAGACGACTACCACGACGATGGCCGTGCAGAAATAGACCAGGAAGGCCGGCAATCCGGCGAGCGATTGAAGGATCATGGAGGCTCCCCCTCGCTAGTGTGGCGGTTCAGAAGTCCGCATCATTATTGCCGCGAGTTCGGTCATGCGGACTTCTGAACCAAAGCCACACCAGAAACAATGACTCACTAGTGGAGTGGATTTGACATTCGCCGCCCACCTGGGCGCAAGCTCGCCAAGCGAATGTCAAATCCTGAACTCCACTAGAATCCTAAATTTGCTAGTGGTCCTTTGATTCTAACATTCGCAAAAGTACCTGCTGCAGTGGGAAGCGAATGTTAGAATCGGACCACTGGTGTCTTCGTTTCCGGAGTTCGCAAACGAGGTACCCGCAAAATGATGCGAACTTCGGAATCGGGACACGAGCGGCTGACGAAGTTTGCATGATTCCCTTTGTCGCAGGCGAGCCGCCGGGCCAATCCACAAACAAAAACCCCGCCATTTGCGGCGGGGCCAGTCTGGGAGAAGTGAGCCAATCGGGCTCTCGTGAAGCCGATATCAGGCGGGAATGCGCTCTTCGTGCTCGTGCGGCTCGCGCAGCACATAGCCGCGGCCCCACACGGTTTCGATGAAGTTGCGGCCTTCGGAAGCGTTGGCGAGCTTCTTGCGCAGTTTGCAGATGAAGACGTCGATGATCTTCAGTTCCGGCTCGTCCATGCCGCCGTAGAGGTGGTTGAGGAACATTTCCTTGGTCAGCGTGGTGCCCTTGCGGAGCGAAAGCAGTTCCAGCATCTGGTATTCCTTGCCCGTCAGATGCACGCGCTGGCCGCCGACCTCGACCGTCTTGGTGTCGAGATTGACCACGAGATCGCCGGTCTGGATCACCGACTGGGCGTGGCCCTTGGAGCGGCGCACGATCGCATGAATGCGTGCGACCAGTTCGTCCTTGTGGAAGGGCTTGGTCATGTAGTCGTCGGCGCCGACGCCGAGACCCCTGACCTTGTCTTCGATGCCGGCGAGGCCGGAGAGGATCAGAATGGGTGTCTTGATCTTGGAAACCCGAAGCTGCTTGAGCACGTCGTAACCGGACATGTCGGGCAGGTTGAGGTCGAGCAGTATGATGTCGTAATCGTAGAGCTTTCCGAGATCGACGCCTTCCTCGCCAAGATCCGTCGTATAGACGTTGAAACTCTCGGATTTAAGCATCAGTTCGATCGACTGCGCGACGGCGCTGTCATCTTCTATCAGCAATACGCGCATGCCAGTCCCCTATCGTCGCCGCTCCCGGGCGTCAGGTCGGCCGCACTTGCGGCACTCAAAACGCCTTTGAACAACTGATTCGGATCCTGACGGGATATGGTTAACAAAATCTGATTCTGGTTCGCAAGCTCTCTCAGTGCAATTTTTTTCGAATCGCCCTAAGATGTTGCGGAGAAGCAGCTTTTCGTATCCGTTCCCGTTCAAGCTCAACGTGAAGAGGCGGAGTTAACCGACTCTCAAGACTCGCCCTTCCGTCGGTCCGGCGGTCGAGCGTCCTCAGTCAACCAAAGACAGTGACGCAATGATTAATGATGCGGGTAAACACGAAGTTAAGGGTTCGTGCCAAATGCGTGAAAACTTAAGGTTTTTGCAATGAAGGCACTGGCTGAACAGATCAACGATATCGACGGCATCAGCATCTATGGCCGCGTGGTAGGCGTGCGCGGCCTGATGGTGGAGATTGCGGGGCCCATTCACGCGATGAGCGTCGGCGCGCGCATCGTCATCGACACCGGCGGCAACCGCTTCATCCCCTGCGAGGTCATCGGGTTCACCGGCAGCAATGCCGTGGTGATGCCGTTCGCAGGACTGGAGGGGGTACGGCGCGGCTGTCGCGCGGTGATTGCCAATGCCGCAAGCCAGGTGCGGCCGTCGCCGCTGTGGCTGGGCCGCGTGCTCAACGCGATGGGCGAACCGATCGACGGCAAGGGCCCCTTGCCGATCGGAGCATCGCCGGTGCCCTATCGCAATTCGCCGCCCCCGGCGCACTCGCGCAAGCGTGTCGGCGCGCCGCTCGATCTCGGCGTGCGGGCGCTGAATACGTTTCTGACCTGCTGCCGCGGCCAGCGGCTTGGCATTTTCGCCGGCTCCGGCGTCGGCAAATCCGTGCTGCTGTCGATGCTGGCGCGCAATGTCGATGCCGATATCGCCGTCATCGGCCTCGTCGGCGAGCGCGGCCGCGAGGTGCAGGAATTCCTGCAGGACGACCTCGGCCAAGAGGGTCTGGCGCGGTCGGTCGTGGTGGTGGCCACCTCCGACGAGCCCGCTTTGATGCGGCGGCAGGCGGCCTATCTGACGCTCGCGATCGCGGAGTATTTCCGCGACGAGGACAAGGACGTGCTTTGCCTAATGGATTCCGTCACGCGTTTTGCCATGGCCCAGCGCGAGATCGGCCTCTCCGCCGGCGAACCGCCGACCGCGAAGGGCTACACGCCTACCGTGTTCACCGAGTTGCCGAAGCTGCTCGAGCGCGCGGGCTCCGGCATCGGCCTTGGCACCATCACCGGCATTTTCACCGTGCTGGTCGACGGCGACGACCACAACGAGCCGATTGCGGACGCCGTCCGCGGCATTCTCGACGGTCACGTGGTGATGGAGCGCAGGATCGCCGAGCGCGGACGCTTTCCGGCGATCAACGTTCTCAAATCCGTATCCCGAACCATGCCGAAATCGGCCGATCCGGACTATTTGGACGTCATCACCAAGGCGCGGCAGGTGATGTCGACCTATGCCGACATGGAGGAATTGATCCGGCTCGGGGCCTATCGCGCAGGGTCAAGCGCCGAGGTCGACGAGGCGATCGCCCTGCATGAGCCGCTGGAGGCCTTTCTGCGCCAGGGCAAGGACGAGGCGACCGGCCTTAATGAAGGTTATCGCCAACTCGAGCGGATCCTTGGGGATTTGGAAACGGAACGCTAACTTTGTCAGGCCATCATCCGCGAAATGCAGATTGTAGTGCCGGCGGGGCCCTTACGGGAGCCGGCACCGTCCCGTCTCGAAAATTGGGACTTCTGGGGAGTATGAGTCGATGAAGTCACGTGAAACGCTGATCCGCCTGAAGAAGTTTCAGGTCGACGAAAAGCGCCGAAGGGTCGCGCAGATCGAAGCCATGATCGCCGATTTCCAGCGCATGTCGGTCGACCTCGAACGCGAAATCCAGAGCGAGCAGGAACGGGCCGGGATCAACGATCCTTCCCACTTCGCCTATCCGACCTATGCCAAGGCCGCGATTCAGCGTCGGGAAAACCTGACCCGTTCCGCCGACGAACTGCGCATTCAGCTCGATGAGGCCAAAAGCCTGTTGGGCGAAGCCTTCGACGAGCTCAAGAAGGTCGAACTTTTGGATGAGCGCGATCAGGCTCGCGAGCGGGCTGAAGAGAATGCCCGGGAACAGGCCGATCTCGACAGTATCGGCCTGATGCGCGCCCGGCTGGGAATCGCCTGACGCTTCAGCCCGCCGGCCAAGTGGATTGGAAAACCCGGACCGCAAGGTCCGGGTTTTCTTGTACGTTCTTGCCTGCGATTGCTGCTGCTCGCCGGCCTCGTCCACAGGGCCGCCGTCGCTGGCCTGGTGGAACGATTTGGCCCAAGATGTGATACCACACGGGTGGACGACTGCCGCGGGGGGCAAAGGACGCGATGGGGCAAGCGCGATTTTTGGGGACGCAGAATGCTGACGCCAGCTGAGCTGGTCTGGCTGATTGCCGCGGTGGCCAAGGGCGATGAGGCCGCTTTTGAGCGCCTTTACGCCGCTACGCGCGCGAAACTCTTCGGCGTGGTGCTTCGTATCTTGCGACGGCAGGATCTCGCGGAGGAAGTCATTCAGGAAGCTTACGTCAGGATCTGGAACAGCGCCGGGCAATTCAATCCCGGCCAGTCATCGCCGATCACGTGGATGGCTTCGATTGCGCGCAACCGCGCCATCGATGTCGTGCGCAAGCGCGGCGAAGCCTCGATCGAGGAGGAGCCTGCGGCGATGGAAGTGGCCGCCGACTCGCCCGATCCGCTGGCGCGCCGTGAAATGGGCGAAGAGCTGAAGCGGCTGCTCGAATGCATCGGCCGTCTGGAGCCGGATCGGCAGAAGCTCGTGTTGCTGGCCTATTACAACGGCTGGAGTCGTGAGCAGCTGGCGGAGAAGTTCGAGGCACCGGTGAATACGGTGAAGACATGGCTCCGGCGCAGCGTGATGGATATCAGGGAGTGCCTCGGACTTTGAGATGATGGCTTACAGCGACGACGATATCGCGCTCGCGGCGGAATATGCTCTCGGCACACTTGACGCCGACGAGCGGGCGCAGGTCGAGACCATGATGGCCGCCGACAAGGACTTCACGGCGATGGTCCGGTCGTGGGAGCACAAGCTAGGCGCCCTCAACCAGATGGTCGGATCGGTCGAACCGCGGCCCGAGGTCTGGGAGGGGATCAGAGCTGCGATAGGTCATTCCGAAGCGCGGGCGCCGCTGGTGCTTCCCGAAACGCCGGCGCCTGCGGTCGCCCCTCCCGTCGAGGGCCAGGCGGCGGAAGACTCCAACGTCATTCGCCTCGTCGCCAATGCCAGGCGCTGGCGCACGATTGCCAGTGTCGCTTCCGCGATCGCAGCGGCGCTGGTTGCGATCATCGGTGTCGGGCTTTCAATGCCGGATCTGCTCCCGGACCGCATGCGTCCCCGGGCGCGGACACAGATTGTCGAAGCGAAGGCGCCGCCCGTACCGGCGCCGTCGGGCCAATATGTCGCCGTATTGCAGAAGGAAGGTGGCTCGCCCGCATTCATCCTCACCGTCGACAACGCCACCAGGAATTTCACCGTTCGCAGGGTCGGCGCGTCGGCCGAGCCGGGCAAGAGTTTCGAACTGTGGCTAATCTCCGACAGGCTGCCAAAACCGCGCTCGCTTGGCGTGATCGGAGGAAGTGAGTTCACCTCGCGTCCGGTGCTTTCGTCCTATGATGCCGAGATGGTCAAGGGCGCGACCTTCGCCGTGACGGTCGAGCAGGCCGGAGGATCTGCCGACGGCGCTCCGACTTCCGCGCCGGTGTTCAGCGGCAGACTGATCGAAACCGTACCGCCTGCGCGCTGAAGCGGAAGCTTTTCATCCCTCCCCCGCGAAAGCGTGGGGAGGGTGCCGTGGCGAAGCGACGGTCGGGTGGGGGCGACGTTGCTAAAAGGGTCTCGCACTGATTGTGCTCTATCGAAAGCCCCCAGTCTGCAGTCAATAGTGAAATTCAAACCCGAAAATGCAGCGGCACACAATCTGCCTGAAGAAATCGAAATGGAGCATTGGTGATGGTTCCTGCCTCATCTTCGACGGCAAGGTTGGCGACACCGTTCAGATGGCTTTGAGAGAGGAACCAAGTGTAAGCATCCGCCGAAATAGCATGGCGTGCAAACCGGCGGTTGACCGACCAACCAGGAGCCCTCCTCAACCGAAATAGGTCCTACGCCTTAGAGGGAGGGGGGACCGAAGCGTTCGTGCCGCTACCGGCGCACCAGAGATTTTTTCAGGCGATTACACAAAAAGAAAACGCCCGTGGGGAGCGGGCGTTTTCGGTCGTCTAGCCAACTTGGGGGTAGTTGGGTCTTCCAAACATCCACGTGGCTCTTTGGGGGGCTGGTAAAGGACCACGTGAATTCGCGAAACTGTTTGCTTACCTCACCATCGACGTGTTCGAACTCGTAATCGCAACGGGCTTGCCGGCCTTGATGACGCGCGCGCTCTGCGCATAGCCGTCATCTGAAGAACTGCGAGCCGAGATGCCGAAGCCAACGATGGCCATTCCCGCTACAAGCGCGACCACCACGACCTTGAGATGGGTCGAACGATCTGCGCTATAGATCGAATGGTTCACGGAAGCCTCCCGCCTGCCTTACGGAATTGGTATGGCGCATCCGCCGACAGGTTCATGATCTCGCGCTAAGAAACGTAGGAAATCGCCCTTCGTTTCCTAAGGGGTGATCACAAGCCAGTGATCACACGTGATTTCCCGCGACCGAGATTTTTAAAGAAATTAACAGGTATTTAAAAAAATGCAAGCTTTGCAATATCTTACTATTTAATCCGGCGCGATGGGTGAAATCGCCATGGAACTCGACCGAAATGAGAAAACATTTGCCTGTGGCGCAAAAACACGCCTCACGGGCCTGCCTCGGCTTCGCCGCCTGAGGGGCCTCGGGAGTGAACTACCTAGATACTGCCGACCGTCTTCAGCCGGGCGCGCGGATGGATTTCTGCCTGCGACAGCACCGTCGTTTGCGCCCGGAAGCGCTCGACCAGCGAGCGGACGAAGGGTCGAATGGCCGCAGAAGTCACCAGCACCGGCGACTCGCCGTCGCGCGCTGCCTGTTCGAAGCGCTCGCGCACCACAGTCATAAATTCCGAGAGCCTGGAAGGTTGCATGGCCAGGCTCCTTTCTTCGCCCTGGCCGATCAGTGACTCGGCGAAGGCCTGCTCCCATTTCGCCGACAGCGCGATCAGCGGCAGGTAGCCGTTGAGCGTCGTGTTCTGGGCGCAGATCTGGCGCGCGAGGCGGGCGCGGACATGTTCGACCATGGTTGCCGGGTTGCGCGAGAAGGCGAGCGCGTCCGCAATGCCTTCGAGGATGGTGGAGAGGTCGCGGATCGAGATACGTTCGGCCAGAAGCAGCTGGAGAACGCGCTGGATGCCGGAGACCGTCACCTGCGACGGCACGATGTCCTTGACCAGTTCGCCCTGTTCCTTCGGCAGATCTTTCAGCAGCTTTTGCACTTCGCCATAGGACAACAGGTCCGACATGTTGTTCTTGAGAAGTTCGGTGAGATGGGTCGAAAGCACGGTGGCGGCGTCGACCACGGTGTAGCCCTTCAGCGATGCTTCTTCCTTGAGGCCGGCGTCAACCCAGGTCGCGGGCAATCCGAAGGTGGGCTCGGTGGTGTGAATGCCGGGCACGTCCACCTGGTTGCCGCCGGGGTCCATGACCATGAACTGGTTCGGCCAGATCCGGCCCGTACCGGCATCCACCTCCTTGATCTTGATGATGTAGGTGTTGGCCTCCAACTGCACATTGTCGAGAATCCGCACCGACGGCATCACAAAACCCATCTCGATGGCGAGCGAACGCCGCAGCGCCTTGATCTGCTCGGTCAGCCGGTCGGTGCCGTCGGGACCATTCACGAGCGGCAGCAGGGCGTAGCCGAGTTCGATCTTGAGATCGTCGATCTTGAGCGCCGTGGAGATCGGCTCCTCAGTGGCTGCGCTTGCCGCGGCAGCGGGAGCCGCGGCTGCGCCGGCATCCGCCGCCGAGGCCGCGCGCTTGTGTTTGCGTGCCGAAAACGCCAGCGCCGCCGCGCCGCCGGAAAGGGCGAGGAACGGGATCATGGGAATGCCCGGCAGCAGCGCGAGCACCAGCATCACGCCGGCCGACATGCCGAGCGCCTGCGGATAACCCGAGAGCTGCTTCATCAGCGCCTTGTCGGCAGCGCCGGTGACGCCGGCCTTCGACACCAACAGGCCCGCCGCGGTCGAGACGATCAGAGCAGGTATCTGCGTGACCAGGCCGTCGCCCACGGTCAGCAGCGTATAGGTGTGGGCGGCTTCGGAAAAAGTCAGGCTCTGCTGGGCGACGCCGATGATGATGCCGCCGATGATGTTGATGAAAACCACCAGCAGGCCGGCGACCGCATCGCCGCGCACGAATTTCGACGCACCGTCCATGGCGCCGAAGAAGCCGCTCTCGTCTTCCAGCGCCTTGCGGCGTTCCTTGGCGATCTTCTCGTCGATCAGTCCTGCGGAGAGATCGGCGTCGATCGCCATCTGCTTGCCGGGCATGGCGTCGAGATGAAAACGCGCGGCGACTTCAGCGATGCGTCCCGAACCCTTGGTGATGACGACGAAGTTCACGATCACGAGAATCGCGAAGACGATAATCCCGATCACGAAATTGCCGCCCATCACGAAACTGCCGAAGGCCTCGATCACGTGGCCGGCGGCATCGGTGCCCTCATGGCCGCGCGACAGGATCAGTCGCGTGGAAGCGAGGTTGAGCGAAAGCCGCAGCATGGTCGAAATCAGAAGGACGGTCGGGAACGACGAGAATTCCAGCGGCGCCTGGATGAAGAGCGAGGTCATCAGGATCAGGATCGACAATATGATCGAGATCGCCAGGAACAGGTCGAGCACGATCGAGGGCAGGGGCAGGATCAGCACGACCAGGATGGTCAGGATGCCGAACGCCAGCGCCAGATCGCCGCGCTTCAGCATGGTGCCGATATCCGTCAGACTTGGAAACCCACTCGCCGGTGTCGTCCCGCCCTGACCCGCCGTGACATCGACCATGGTACTTGCTTCCCCCCGCGAGTGCCGTTCACGCGCGCCAAACGTCTGGGCGGCGGCCGCAGGGCCGCCGTTTCGAAAGTGAGGCACCGCACTGGCGTCCACGGGTACTCCCCGTATCTAACGCGGCTGACGACACTCAACTTCGCTAACCTGGTGGAGTGGATTTGACATTCGCTCCCCGCCTTTGCCCGCGGGTTCGTTCAGCGAATGTCAAATCCAAAACTCCACTGGCGATCTATATTTGCCAGTGGTCTTACGATTCCAACATTCGCAAAAGGGCCCGCTGAGAAGGGATGCGAATGTTAGAATCGGACCACTAGGCAATTTTTGCCCGGTGTATGGTTAGCAAAGGGTTAATGGCACGCAATCGGCCCTGTCATTCCGGGAATGGTCCAACAGGTCCGCGCTTGCACGGCCCGATCAATGGCAGAGTGGTTAGTTCGCCCGCGCGACTACCTTCGGGAAACGCTTGGCGGCGTCGGCGCCAAGGAGCCATGCGCGCAGGCTTTCGATTTCCGGGCAGTCGGCGGTCCCCTCTGGGCAGATCAGGCAGTCGCCAACGCCGGAACCAGCGTCGAGACGATCGCAGCGATAGCCGGGGTGGTGACCGAGGCTGCGGTCGACCAGCGCGTCGATCTTGCCCTCAACGAGCTCGTGCAGTCCGGCCGGCTCGACGATGCGAAGGCCGATTGTCGGATTCGCGGCGCGAAAACGGTCCGCGCCAAGCCGCGCGCGATGGAACCGGTTATGCACTCCAATCGTCAAGATCCCAGTAACTCCGGGCGGTTTTAACTGCGCCGTGGCGTCGGCGATGCAGCGGAATCCGTCACGTACCGACGCCACGTAGTCCCGCCCCGCGGACGTCAGCGTCAGCTGCTTGTGCAGCCGCTCGAACAGACGCACACCAAGCCGGTCCTCCAACGCCTTCACTTGCTGGCCGACGGCCCCCGGCGTCACGTGCAGCTCATGTGCGGCGAGCTTGAAGCTGAGATGGCGCGCGGCTGCTTCGAACGCGCGCAGCGGATTCATTGGTGGCAGGGTGTAGGTCATGGCGCGGACATTATCGCAGCATCGGCGGGCAAAGTTGCAATAGATTTTCTGTAGCTGACCGCGACCAACGCTGATTTGCGGCGGCGCCCGCATGGACCTAAAGCCTGATCCGGAAAAAGCCTGGCCTCGGGCTGCGACCCGATGGGTGCAATTGCCCATCGTAGTTCGATGCCGCATCGCTCCGGACCGGGCCATGCCATCCTCTGTTACGGTGCATCTGCATGCCCAATATCGCGCCATGGTGGTTGACCTTTAGGCTTAAGCCAAGGAAGTTTCGCCCCGCCGTGGATACCGCCTTTTACCCCCCGAAAAGCCCGACCCTGTTCATTCCCGACTCGCGCCGGGCATGGACGCGCCTCGCCACGGCGGTGCTGATCGGCTCGCTCGGCAGCGTCGGCATGTGGTCGGTCGTGGTCGCGCTGCCGGTGGTGCAGACAGAATTTGCAGCTTCGCGCGGCACCGCTTCGCTCGCCTTCACCATGGTGTTTCTGGGCTTCGGTTCCGGCGGGGTACTGACCGGAAAGATCGCCGACCGTTACGGCATCGTCGCCGCCATTGCGGTCGGTGTCGGCATTCTCGGGCTCGGCTATATCGGTGCCGCGATGTCGTCCTCGATCTGGCAATTCATTTTCGTGCATTTTGCCATCGGGCTGAGTTCGTCGGCGACGTTCGGACCGCTGATGGCGGAGGCCTCGCACTGGTTCGATCGCTACCGCGGGCTTGCTGTCGCGCTGGCCGCGAGCGGCAACTATATCGGCGGCACGATCTGGCCGCCGATCGTGAACTGGGGCATTCAGTCGGCGGGCTGGCGTACCACCCATATTATCATCGGCATCTTCACGGCAATCGCCATGACGCTGGCGCTGGGGGTGCTGCGCATGTTGATGGGCGCGGGCACAAGGCGCAGTCATATCGATGCGCCGCCGCCTGGTGTCGATTTGCGGCTTTCCACCAATTCTCTCACCGCGATCCTGTCGCTTGCGAGCATCTCCTGCTGTGTGGCGATGTCGATGCCCCAGGTTCACATCGTCGCCTATTGCGGCGATCTCGGTTACGGCGTGGCGCGTGGCGCCGAAATGCTGTCGCTGATGCTGGGATTCGGCATTATCAGCCGGATCGGCTCGGGCTTCCTTGCCGATCAGATCGGCGGCATCCGCACGCTTCTTGTCGGCTCGATCGCGCAAGCTACGGCGCTGTTGCTCTATCTGTTCTTCGACGGCCTCACTTCGCTCTACATCATCTCGGCGATGTTCGGCCTGTTTCAGGGCGGTATTGTGCCTAGCTACGCCATCATTGTTCGCGAGGCGATGCCGGCAGCGGAGGCCGCGACCCGCGTCGGCATCATCATCTTCGCTTCCGTTTTCGGGATGTCGTTCGGCGGCTGGATTTCCGGCGTGATCTTCGATGCGACCGGCTCATACGCGGCAGCCTTCGTCAACGGGCTCGCCTGGAACGCGCTCAACATCATCATCATGGCGGCGCTGTTGATCCGCTCGCGGCAGCGACTGGCGATGGCGTGAGCGGGAAGACTCTGCCCGGACGCCTCGCGCATTTCGAAAAAACGCTGCACAAAAACCAAAATAATTTGAAATCCTGCGGCGATCCAGTGACGAGAGACCGTGTCTTTAGCCCGTCGTTGCAACGATTCATCACTCGCCCGTTTTTTGCCTGCGAGCCTTATTTCAGGCGTACTTCGTCCTGATGAAATGCGCGCGATTGCTTTCCGCCCGGATTTCATGACTGTCTCGATCACAACCCCCCAGGAAGTTCCTGAAACCGCAGAAATCCTGCGGTTCCTGCACCGGTTTGCCGAGTTGATGTCTCGTGGCAGCAATTCGGAAAATCTGCTGCGCGCCGCGCGGCTCCTGGAAGCGCAGATGGACCAGCTGAAAGAGTCGAACGAACTTCTCCGGGTCGAACGGGTTCGGAGCGATACCAATTTGGAACTGCGCATGGCGCTCGAAGGCAGGGCGGCTGGGCTCGAGAGTGAAATGACGGCCCTGAAATCGCAACTGTCGGAGACCGAGCTGAGGCTGAGCGAAGTCGCGCTTGAGGCGGAACAAAAGCAGGGGGAACTGCTTCGCCGAGCCGAGGAAGCCGAGGCGCAGCTGGCCGCGGCGCGAACCGACCTTGCCAACAAGGCCTGTGGCGATACGCATGTTCTCGTGCCGGTCACGACGCTTCATCGCGCGAAGGCTCAGTTCGAATCGCTGGCCGCGGCCTTCGAGAAGTCGGGCAACATCGTCTCGCAGGTGATGTGCGAGGCGAGCGCGTCGAACCTTGACCGCGTCATCGTCGACGCCGGCGCGTCTGAGGCGGAAAACCGCTCAAACCATGCGGCTTGATGTGAAGCCGCGGCTCGCCCTGGCAAGACAATTGGCGAGGTGCATGGATTGGAACTTCTGTGCAGAAGTGAACGCAAGCCCACGCTCACTCACGCGAGCGATGCCCTTCGCGTTTGAGATCGATTGCGCCTTGCGCTGACCATCCAAAAAATCCGACCTGCCTGGAACTCGCGTTCGCTCCAGCGAATTGAGCCTTCGAATTTCATATTCGGAGAACAGTCATGAAGTGGATGCTTGCAACCGTCTTTGCGGCCGCGATCGCAACCGTCTCGATACACCCGGCCGATGCCAAGGGATGCATCAAGGGTGCGGTAGTAGGTGGCGTGGCCGGTCACATGGCAGGGCACGGCAAGCTCGGCGCGGCCGCCGGTTGCGTGATCGGCCATCACGAGGCCAACAAGTCCGACGCCAACAAGGCGAACGCGGCGCAGAACCAGAATCAGTCCGGGCAGAAGTAATCGCAAGCGAAATGGTGGCGAGCGCGGGCGCAATGCATTGTCGCGGCCAATTCAGCCACAAAGAAGTAACCATGCCGGACCTTCGGGCTGCGAACGGCTCGGATTTAATTCGCCTTTAATCTCCGTGCATCATTGATGCGACATCAGCGCGAAAAATTTCTAGTGCAGCAAGAGCTGCGGCGGCACTCAGCCTCTCCCGGAGGATTGCGTGAGGACGCCTCTTATTGGCGCGCTGGCCTTGACCTTGGTCGGCTGCAGCCGTCAACCGCCATCGCAGACGGCCGAAGCATCATGCGTCAGCCCAAATCCGTTCGCGTGCTTTATGGCCGTCGGTCTGCCGATGCCAATTGAGATATCGTTCAGGAGCAATTCGGCGCGGCCGGCTGCAGCTCACGACAAGGCCGATGCGCGGGCGGAAATCACTACGCGCCCACCCAAGTCCTCTGATCCGAACCATAAGTCCCGAAGTCGGGAGTTTGTGGCGCGCCCCAAACCGCCCGCAGCCAAAGCTCGGCATACGACTTGCCGTGCGTCTTCCGCCACGCCTTGCACGCTTTACATTCCTGTCTGTTCCACCACCGCCGACCCAAGAGCCAGCTGCACTCCGGCACCCCCCGCATTTCTGGGAAAATGGCGACCGCTGGCGGCGTGATCGATTGCCTGCGTCCTGCTTCAGGTCGCTCTGGCGCGAAATTGGTGCGGTCCGATCGCGGGCGGGGGGCCGGCCTGCAGAACCCCTGCTGCCGTTTTCCGGAAATCGGGTGGCTCGCTTGCGAGCGCCATGTTTCAGCTACCTTCGGAGTGACTGAAAAGCCGAAACGGAGATGGACATGTCCTTTTGTCTCTCGGGATTACCACTTGAGAATTTCAAGCCACTATTCGGGCTTAGCGACGAAGAGTTGTCGCTGAGAGGCATCGAGCGGAGGAGAACCGGCCCCAACAACGACTATCCGTGCAGGATAACCCTCGATGTCGCCAGACCCGGAGAAAATGTCCTTCTCCTGTCATATCCGGTCCAGGCCGAGACCTCTCCTTATCGCAGTATCAGCCCGATCTTCGTGCGAGAGTCGGCAGAAAGACAATACATTGGGTACGACGAAATTCCGGAGCAAATGCTGCCTCGATTGATGTCGGTCCGTGCCTTCGACGATCGTCACTACATTGTTGCAGCTGACGCAGTGCAAGGCTCGCAATTAGGCGATTTGGCCGAGCGCTTCCTTGGCAACCGTGAGATCTCCTATCTCCACGTCCATCATGCGCGTTGGGGGTGCTACGTCGGGCGCATCGATCGGGCGTAAAGACCTCGCGAGGTAGCTCTCCGGCTGAAGATACACCAGATCAAAGAACGCCCTGGCATCTGACCAGTGCCCAGTTTTGTTGGCGCGGCGTGATCCGGAGCGTATCTCCGCTGGGCCCGGTCGGACCTTTTGACCAGATTATCCCTGGATGCCTGCTCTTACTGCTGGCCCTGCACCTCACGGAGGACGGTAGCGACCGTGAGGATCTGTGGCAGAACGACGGGCGGCTTCTTGTCACCGTTTGCCGCTGGGTGGGGGTAGAACAAATAGAGCGGCACGCCGGCTCGGTTGTTCATCTCGAGGATCTTCGTAATTTCGGCATCCTGTCGGGTCCAATCGGCCCTGAGTGCCACGACTCCTTCTCTTCGAAAGGCGTCGGCCACAGCCGGATCAGCCAGTGCGATCCGTTCGTTTACCTTGCAGGTGATGCACCAGGCGGCTGTGAAATCGACAAAAACCGAATTGCCCCTTGAGCGAAAAGTCTCCAGCTTCTCCTGGGTGAAAGATTGCCACTCTATATTACCCGTGTTTGACGCGCCCTGCAGAGCCTGCAATGGACCGCTCTCGTCAACCAAAAGAAGCAGGCCGACCGCGCCCGTGACGGTCAGCGTCGACAGGCCAGTTCCCCAACGTCGCAATCTATCGTCGCTCAAGCACGTGGCGTTGTAGAGCCACGCCGCGAAGCCGATCAGCACAAGTCCGGACAGCGTCACCGTGATCGCGTACGCATCTGCCAGCTGAGAGAGAACATATATGAGCCAAACTGCGGTCCCGTAGACAGGAAACGCAAGGACCTCCTTGAGCTGCAGCATCCATTGCCCAGGCTTTGGCAGGATGCGACGAGTTCCAGGAACAAAGGTGATAATCAGATAAGGCAAAGCCAGTCCGAACCCGATGGCCTCAAGAACGACGAGGGATTTATACCAGGGCTGGGTTAGCGCATAACCTACCGCGGCGGCCATGAACGGCGCAGTGCAAGGCGTAGCGACAATCGTTGCGAGAGCTCCACCCACGAAAGATCCCGAATACCCCGAGCGCTGAGACAAATGGGAGCCGACGCCGGCCAGCCGATTTCCAATCGAAAATACGCCTGAAAGATTCAGGCCAACCGCGAAAAGCAGATAAATCAGGAGTCCGACAAAAAGGGGAGACTGCAGTTGAAATCCCCATCCGACCGCCGCGCCTCCAGCACGCAGACCCATCAGCGCGCTACCGATCACCGCGAAACTGACGAGAACACCTCCACCATAAGCAAGGCCCTGAAGGCGCATCTGACGCGACGTCAATTCGGCGTGCTCGAGCAGCGACAGCACCTTGATCGAAAGCACTGGCAGCACACACGGCATCAAGTTCAGTACAATTCCGCCGAGGAAAGCCAACAGAATCGCAGCCGCGAAGCCAACACTTGCGTCATCTATTTCAGGCGGCGACTGAAATGGCGCCGAGATCGAAATGGCAGGCGAAGCGCTGTCCGCTTGAGCAGCCCGATCGTGGTAGGAAAGAACTCCTCTGAGCGCGGCGGGCAATTTTTTCGATTTGCTGCGTTTCAGAACGATCGAAAGCCCGTGCGAATCGGCTGTGACGGACTGAGCGGCATCATCGTCGATGACGTCCGTGTCCTGCGGAAAGAAGCTTACATCGCTGAGCCGGGTCGCATCCCCCATTGCGACGCGAACGGTAATTTCCTCGTTTGAGGAAGTCGTCGTGGTCGGGAATGGGTTGGCCACGGGCAATTTGGCCCGCGTTGTGGCGAAGGCTCCGGCCCAGAGCGGATCGGGCCGCAACATTTCTCCAACTTGTACGGACAAGCTGACGTCGGTCTCCTCGGGGACACAAATATCCGAGCACGCAAGCCAGCTGACATGGGCGTTGAGCGTAACGGTAGAGTCCTGTCGCAGGCCAGGCGGTACGTCGATCGAGATCGGTAACAAGACCTCGCCTTCATATCCGTAGTTGACGACCGGACCCACCTTAAATCGTTCAGGGGTTGGCCAAAGCATAGGTGCGGCCACAAATCCCTTTGGAAGGGACCAGTTGATCGCCGTCGGAAGACCCCCGTCTCCAGGGTTCGACCAATAGGTGTGCCAACCGGGTTGAATTTCCTGCCGCAAGGCTACCTGAAATGGACGGCCCGGAACGACATTGGCCGTTTCGCCGACGAGGCTGACGGCCACGTGATTGCCGGTGGCTGCAGTGCCTTGCGAAAGCGCAGAGACACTGCAGGCCGACAGCACGCCACTTACCAGCACGAGCCTGACGACAAGCCTGAACGGCCAATACGACCAGCAGCGCCCTCGCATTCACCTTGCCTTCAATCCCGAGCAACTACGAAGGACTAAATGAGTCTAGCGTCAGCTCTTGGCCGCTGCGAGCGCGTCGAGTGCGCCAATGACAGCACTCACGGGTGGCCGTACCTTGAATGATTCCTCGTACAGCTTCGTGCGTATGACGCCATTTTTGTCGAGGATAAAAATAATCGGTCTCGGCACGCCGTAAGCCCGATTGCCCGGCGGATATTGCGGGTCGCGCAGCTTGTACAGGTCGATGACTTCGGACTTCGGATCAGACAGGAATGTGAAGGAGATATTCCGCTGGTCGGCAAAGTTTTTCGTAATCTCCGGACTATCGTAGGAGAGCGCAGCGATCCGATAACCGCGCTTCTCTATCTCCGCCGCTCCGCTGTTGATATCGATCAATTGAGCCTTGCAAAACGGACACCAATCGGCGGATCGAAAGAACATCAGCACAAGACCTTTACTGCCCATTACGTCAGCCAGGGTACGAGGCACACCATTTTGATCGGGACGCTTGCCGATGTCCGGAGCAATCAAGCCGACGGGAGGACCAAGGTCTTCGGCCGCAGCTGGTTCAAGCGAGGACGCAAAAGCGAAAACCATGAACCCAAGGATCAGCTTGACCAAACTGGTCGTCCGAAAAGCGGTAGTCATAGGATCTCCTCCATTCGCACTTTCTGGGATCGGGGCCAAACGACCGCGACATGGCATCGCGACTCGAAACCGGCTCGCCGCGATTGGAGTTTCGTGCTCCGATCGACCAGTGTTACGTAGTGCCGGATCGTTCAAGATTTGTTGATCAAAACAACGCGGCAGAGATGCGCCGCGCGGTGGCGGTCATTCTCAATACCGGTGCTGCGCCAGATTGACCCTTACGCCGACTCAAGCCTTCGACTTGAGACGCCCTTCGCCAGCGTGAGCAGCTCATCGACGGACCACTGGTCGTAGGCGTCGGTGCCGTACTTCACCGCGTTGATACGTCCGGACGGCGCGATCAGGAAGTCGGCCGGCAGCCCCAGGGGGCCCCCACCGGCAACTCGCAGGGCGAAATGACCATGCGCCATACCGCGAAACGCGGCCCCGAGGGAGTTGAGGCTTACGAAGCTGATCGAGCTTTCGACCCCAAAATTCCTGTAATGGGCTTTCTTCGGATCGCCGACCATCAGGAAAGGAACATCCTTCTGGTAGGAGCGGATCGATTTCGGCGAGGAATGAAACACGATCACTTCCTTGATGCCGGCAGCTTCGATCTCTCGTGCGCGCTTCCTGAATTGCCCGATATGCGTGTTGCAAATCGGGCAATCAACGAAGCGCCGGAATTGCAGATGGACGAGGCGCTTTGCATCGGGGAGGTTTATGGCCTCCCCGGTTACGGCTTCCATCACCATCGACGGCAGCATGTCTCCAGACTTGAATTTCATAGCTTTTCCTCTCGCCTTGGCGATTGTTGACCGATTTGCCCCCAGAAACCCGATAAGCCTGCTGCGGCCTGCGGGGACTCAGGCCGCGGACCTGAGATAGGCGACCATGCCCATGACGTCCTCGGCGACCAGCCTCCCGAGCGGACCGCTGGAATAGACTGCGTTCAGTAGTCGGCCGTCGGGCGCCAGCACGAAGCCCGTCGCCTCAAGGTAACGCCGTGGTGTCTCGTTGATGTAGGCGCCGGTGATGGCCGCCACCTTGTCCACGTCCGCACTATGCCCAACCGGAAATTTCAGTCTGTGCTTTTCCACAGTGCCACCTGTCGCGGCTTCATCGTCGACCGACAGCGCGACGACCTTGATGCCCAATGCGGCGAGCTTTTCGCTGGTGTGCTGAAACCCGGCGAGCTGGGCCCGGCAATACGGACACCACCCGCCCCGATACATCAGGACGACACCGTATGATCCGGCGAAGTACTGAGGAATTCGGATCGTGCCACCGCCAGCAGCAGAGACATCAAGAGCGGGAAAGCTCTGGCCATTTTCTAGACGCGTCATCGACGACTCCCCTGAATTGGACTGGTCGGTCCAACACAACATGACTTAACTGGACTGTCAAGTCCAGTTAGCGTGATGTGCCTGCATGTCGGCAAATCAGCATTCTCAATCGCGTTCTCTGACCGCGCGCGGCGCGGCAACGCGCTCGCGTATCGTGAACGCCGCGGCCGATGTGATTTACGAGCATGGCGTCGAGCGAACGAGCCTGGATGAGGTGATGGCCGCAAGCGGCGTGAGCAAATCGCAGCTCTATCACTACTTCGCGGACAAGGACGCGCTGATCCTCGAAGTGATCGCTGTTCGGGCCGAGCGAGTTCTTGCCGCCCAGGAGCCGCATCTTGGCGCGCTGGATTCTCTGCGTGCGCTGCTGGCGTGGGGGCAGGCGATTATCCGGCTCAAATCAACGAAGCGCCGGAATTGCAGATGGACAAGGCGCTTCGCATCGGGGAGGCCTTTGGCCTCCCCGGTCACGGCTTCCGTCACCGTCGTCGACAGCATGTCGCCTGGCTTGAATTTCAGGCAGCCTGCTCCAACGGCGTGACAAGCGGAAAGTCAACTTCCGTTCCGATTACCAGGTTTATGTAATTGGCGAAGGTGAATAAGGCGACGTTTGCGACGATCTCCTGTATTTCCTCATCCGAGGCCCCTGCGGATTTCACCTTTTGGAAGTCTTCGGACGTAACAGCGCCGCGCTTGCGCACGATAGCCGCGGCAAACTTCAGCATGGCGTCGATTTTCGGATCGGTCGACCCGGCCCTCCGGCACGCCGCGAGTGTTTCATCCTTCATGCCCGAGCCCTTGCCGATCGCTGTAAAAGCGGAAAGACAATACGGGCAGCCATTGATCTCCGAGACCGCGATCGCAATTTGGTACCGAGTCTCGAACGGCAATACGCCGCCTTCAAGCGTTCCAGAAAGATCGAGAAAGCCCTGAAGTCCGGCTGGCGAATGGGCCATCGTTTTGAAAGAGTTCGGAGCGCCGCCGTATTTATTCACCACCGCATCGAGCAGTTCTTTCGCTTTTCCCTTGGCCATTCCCGGATCGATGGCCTTCATTCTCTGCGTCATGTTTAGTTCTCTCTTAATAGTAACTGGACTAGTCGGTCCAATTAATGTACCTGCATCTGGACTGTCAAGTCCAATTTGTGTAACGTGTTCGTGTGTCCGCAAATCAGAAATCCGAACCTCGCATGTTGACCGCCCGAGGAGCGGCGACCCGATCGCGCATCATCGAGGCCGCAGCCGATTTGATCTACGCGCATGGCGTCGAGCGAACGAGCCTCGACGATGTGATGGCGGCAAGCGACGTGAGCAAATCGCAGCTCTATCACTACTTCGCCGACAAGGACGCGTTGGCGCTCGAGGTGATCGCCAGGCAAACCGAGCGAGTTCTTGCCGCCCAGGAGCCGCATCTTGGCGCGCTGGATTCCCTGCGAGCGCTGCGGGCGTGGGGGCAGGCGATTATCCGGCTCAATGAGCAGGTTGACATGGGAGGCTGCCCGCTGGGATCACTGGCCAGCGAGCTGGCGAATTCGTCTGAAAGTGCACGAAAGCGCCTCGCTGGCGGCATCGGAACCTGGATCGACCGCATCGAGCGCGGCCTTGCGAAAATGCATGAGCGCGGCGAGCTCGCGAAGTCCGCCGATCCGCATGAACTGGCGATTGCATTGCTCAGTGCCGTCCAGGGCGGACTTCTTTTGGCCAAGACGACCCGAACAAGCCGTCCTCTGGAAATTGCGATGGACATGGCGATCGATCACGTCGCCAGGCACATGACCTGACGGCCAAGTCCCCAGCTCTCGACCTATAGCGTTTTCGAGCGAAGTGGATACCGGTTCGCGTGAAGAAAACGCGTCAAAACAAAAAACCAGAGCCTCGGTTCTGATTCCATCAGAACCGAAAAGGCTCTGGAAGGCAGGTCGTGACTACAGGCCGAAAATCTCAAGCAAATTGCGAGCAGCAGGCCGGCGTGGTGGGCGCACCAGGACTCGAACCTGCAACCAGACCGTTATGAGTGGCAGGACAAAGGACGCGCTTGTTGATTTTCTTGCGGTTTCGTTCGACTTGGATCGCTTGCGTCGCGTTTCGTTTGCGCCGTTTCTGGTGCGAAACTGGTGCGGTGCCGCCTGAGGCATTGCCCGAGGCTCTGCGTTTGAGAGGTCCGCTTCCCTACCGAAGCGGGCGATCGCTCTTTCATCGAGGTCGGCCGCAGGCCGGGAGCGGGCTTGGGCTCGCTATTATTCCAGCGAGAGTTACTGGCGAGAATCAGGTCGAACCGATATGGGATCGCTTCCGCAAAAGTCCAGGTTCGGCCGTCCAGCACCATGATTACCTCTGATTTGCAAACCACGACAGCTCGGAAGCAATTTGGCTCGGATCGATCGCTGGCGATTACCGTTTTTGTGTTGCTGACCGCCGCTTCGCTACTGCCTGTCTTGCTGACGCCCATCCCGGCGATGGTCGATTATCCCAATCATCTCGCCCGAATGTACATCCTGAGCCGGAACGGCACCGCTGAAGCCAATCCGTACTACGAGGTGACCTGGGCGCTTTATCCCAATCTGGCAATGGATCTGCTGGTCCCGCAAATAGCGCAGCTGATCAGCGTCGAAAATGCGACCCGGCTGTTTCTGCTGTTGAGCCAATCATTGATTATCGGCGGCGCGCTGGCGCTCGAACGAGTCGTGAAGGGCCGCGTCCATTTGGCTGGCTTCGCCGCACTCATGTTCCTCTACTGCCTGCCGTTCAGCTGGGGTTTTGTGAATTTTGAATTTGGGCTGGGCGTGGCGCTCTGGGGTATCGCAGCCTATCTGGCGGTGGCGGCGCGTGCATGGCCGATCCGTTTCGTCGTCAACGCGGTTTTCGTCACGGCGCTGTTTGCGGCGCACTTCTTTTCGCTCGGCATCTATGGCGCGACGCTCGGACTGTTTGAGCTTTGGCGTGCCTACGACCGAAAGGCACCGTACCGCGATGCCGCCTTGCGCCTTGTGGTGCTCGCGATACCGGCGGTGGCGCTCCTCGAACTCATGAGGTTGACCGCCGGATCAATCGGAAGCGAAGGATCGACCTGGTTCCTTGAATTCAAGCCGCTCTGGCTGTTTCGCATCATGAACGGCTACAATTTGACAGTATCGGGAGTAACCGCGTTGGCGCTGCTGGCCTCGCTGTACTTTGCGGCCAAACACGATGTTCTAAAGCTGGAACCAGCGGGAATTTGGCTCGCGGTCGGCTCTGCGCTGTTTTATCTGGCAATCCCGTCGAAGCTGCTCGGCACCTCATTTGCTGACCTCCGCATGATCCCCGCCGCGGCCTTGATCCTTCCGGCCTTCTGTTCGCTGTCGTTGCCTGGCAGGCGATGGACGGTTGCGGCACTCACCATTGTCACCGCAATCACGCTCGCCAATTTGGCGACCGTCTACCTGGTCTGGCTGTCCTATCGCGCGGACTATGCGGCCATCATTTCGTCATTCCACAAGATCGACCAGGGTTCGCGGGTGCTCGTGGGCGGCAGTAGTGAGGGTGAGGACCCGCCGTTCAATGATCTCACGCAGTATCCGATGTTCTATGCACCGACTCTGGCTGTGCACTACGCCAGCGCCTTTGTGCCGAACCTGTTCACCGCGGTGGGTAAACAACCGGTGCAAGCGCGCCCCGATCTGCGGCGTCTCGCCATCCCCTATGGTGGGCCGGTGCCGATAGCTGTGCTTGCCGCGGTCGTGGCGGGCCAACCGCCGTCCGGCGTTCCGGCTTTCATCAGCACCTGGCAGCGGGACTACGACTACCTCTATGTGGTCGGCCGCCATGTAGCGAACCCTCTGCCAGACCTGCTGGAAGAATTGGACCGGTCTGCGCGTTTTGTTCTCTACAAGATCCGCCGCACCCGCTAGCCGCCCATCACGGAAGCCGGCGAAAACAGCGCGAAGAAAATTACCGAAGGTTGTAGAAAGGCCGCTTAACTATTTGCCTGGACTCATCTCCCATGTCCGAGCCGATCATATTGACGGTCATCACCAGATCGCGGGTCTCGTTCTGATTTCCCGCGACAAACATTAACCATATCGGGCATTTCAAGCAGGGGCCCCGATACTTAATGTGCGTTTAATGGTTTTGCGCGAGATAGAGAGCCTAGCGCGGAGGCCAACGAATGCGGCGGACATTCATCGATTTAGGGGAATCGGTTGAGGACGCCTCTCATTATCGTGGTCGCTACGACCTTGGTCGGCTGCAGCCGTGAGCCACCACATCAAGCGATCACGCCATCATCCGCTGACCAACGCCAGTTTGCAGGTGTGAACAGAACGGCGGCTCGTCAGCCGAACGAGTTAGCGTCCTTCAAGGCCCGTTCTCCGACAGAAACCAAGCTGAAGACCGAAAGGCCGCAGCGCCGTCGCGACAGTCATAGGACCGCTCATCACGTCAAGACGAAGGCAAAGCCCACCCACATCACGGCAAAAACAGAGCCTTCGGCAAACCGTAGATTGCTCCCGCCGCCCTCTTCGGGCAAGCAACTCGAGCCGAAAAGCGGCATCGCTGCTCCCGGTTCGGGCACGACAGCGCAGCCCACTGTCGGTCTTGCTCCGAAATCCAACAGCAGAACGATACAGCAGCAAGTGGCGGCAGCGACTGCGGTCGCAGAACGAATGACGGCGGCCCTGGCAACTCGTAAGACGGACCTCCTTGTTGCCATTGTACTGGCTAATCCGGAGATCAGATCGGTATCCGATCTTAAAGATAAAGGCGTAGCGATGGATGAGAAGTATTCTTCTTCAGGCACCGATGTTTGGATCGCGTTTGTGGCAGCAGGAGCGCTTTCGGTCCATTTGAGCGCAGAACACACCAGGGCGATTGATCGGTTGCTGAACGGAGAGGTGCTGGCTGCGGTCCTGACCTTGGCTTCTGCGGAATCAGCCGAGGCATTTCCTGACATACCGGGCTTCAAGGTTTTTAAGGTTCCGCTTTCACCACAATAGGCAGTCCGCATACGCATAGCCGTAGTTGGCCGCGTGCGTCGCCGCTGCCTGGCCGCGGTCGTGGCGGGCCAACCGCCGTCCGACGTTCCGGCTTTCATCAGCACCTGGCAGCGGGACTACGACTACCTCTATGTGGTCGGCCGCCATGTAGCGAACCCTCTGCCAGACCTGCTGGAAGAATTGGACCGGTCTGCGCGCTTTGTTCTCTACAAGGTCCGCCGCACCCGCTAGCGGTCACGAACACCACGAAGCACATTGCTCCGATGCCGAACGTGAAGAGGCTCAAATCTTCTTTCATGCTGGCTCCTACGCGCTTTCCAGTTCGCGCGGAGAGGGCACGTCAGCTGACAGATCTAGTTGCAATTTGGGGGCAATCAGATTTTCGTGAGTGTTGTCCGTTGCGGGCGCTGGCTCCTTGATCCGGAACCACGCCACATAGAGCGCCGGCAAAAACAGCAGCGTCAGCATCGTCCCCACGATGATGCCGCCCATCATCGCGTAGGCCATGGGCCCCCAGAAAATCTCGCGTGCAATCGGGATGAGGGCGAGACTTGCTGCAGCGGCGGTCAGCATGATCGGCCGCATGCGGTGCTCGGTCGCTTCCACCACCGCGTCCCATGCAGGGCGTCCCACCTTCCTCAGGTCCTCGATTTGCACGATCAGGATCACCGAGTTGCGGATCAGGATCCCGATCAGCGCCAGCACACCGAGGATCGCAACGAATCCGAGCGGCGCTCCGCTTGGCAGCAAGGCCATGACAACACCGATCACGGCGAGGGGGGCCACTGCGAACACCAGGAACAGCCGGTGAAAGCTCTGCAGCTGAACCATCAGGATGGTGGCCATGATGAAGAGCATCAGCGGAACGACCGCCTCGATCGGGGCCTGGCTCTTCGCACTTTCCTCGACCGACCCCCCGATCGCGACCGAGTATCCGGCCGGCAGTCCTTTTGCGAACTCCTGAACCTTCGGCGCAAGTTGATCCACGATCGTCTTCGGCTGTACGGTGTCGAGGGTGCTTGCCTTGAGCGTGATCGTGGGAAGCCGCGATCGGCGCCAGATCGTCGGCTGCTCGATTTCATAACGTAGCGTGGCGACCGCTCCGAGCGGCACCGACTGGCCGCCAAGGCCGGTCAATTGCAGGTCGCGCAGCGTATCGATTGATGCGCGCTCCGGTGCGGTCGCGCGTCCCGTCACATTCACCAGGTAAATGCTGTCGCGTAGCTGGGTGATCGAGGAACCGGCAAGGACGCCGTTCAACGTCGTCGCGATATCTTCTGAACTCACGCCAAGCTGGCGCGCCTTGTCCTGCAGGACATCGACTTTGACGACGCGTGCCGGCTCCATCCAGTCGAACACGACATGATTGAGGTGTGGATTGGCGCGCGCAATGCCGGCCAGCTCTTGGGAAAACTCCCTCACCTTGGCGATATCGGGTCCGCTCAGGCGGTACTGCACGGGACGCCCGACCGGAGGTCCGACCTCGAGCAGTTTGACGAAGGTGTCGGTGCCCGGAAAGGTCTTTCTCAGATAGGTTTCGAATTGTGCCTTGACGCGGTCCCGCGCGGCAATGCCACCCTTGGTGACGACGACCATCTGGCCAAACCAGGCGTTCGCCGTCTGCACGTCGAATGAGAGCACAAATCGTGGAGCGCCGGTGCCGACATAAGTCGACCAATGGTCAACACCAGGATTGCCCTGCAGCTGTTCATGCTCGAAGCGGGCAATCTGCGCATTGGTCTCGGTGATTGAAGCGTTTTGAGGCAGGTTCCAGTCAATGACCAATTCCGCACGGTCCGATGACGGAAAGAACTGCTGTTGCACGAATTGCATACCGAACAGAGCGAGCGCAAACGCCGCAACCGTCACCCCGACGGTGATCCAGCGGTGACGCATGCAAACCAGAAGCAGGCGGGCGAACGTCTGCCCAACCCGGCCTTTGGATTCATGATGACCTTTCATCCTGGCCGGCAGGATCGTGACGCCAAGCAAGGGCGTGAACAGCACGGCAACGATCCATGACACGAGCAAGGACACGGCAATAACCACGAACAGGGTGTAGGTGAATTCACCGGCGTTGCTGGAGTTGAGGCCAATCGGGATGAAGCCGGCGACGGTGACCAGCGTACCGGTCAGCATCGGAAATGCGGTAGAGGTGTAGACGTGCGTTGCGGCCATCTCCAGGGGATCGCCGACTTCCAGCCGCGCCACCATCATCTCGACGGCGATCATGGCGTCGTCGACCAGAAGCCCGAGCGCGATGATCAGGGCGCCCAGCGAAATGCGCTGCAGCGAGATTCCTGCATACGCCATCACCACGAATGTGATCGCCAGAACCAAGGGGATCGCGATCGCAACGACCAGGCCGGCACGAATGCCGAGGCTCAAGAAGCTGATGGCGAGCACGATGACCACCGCTTCGAACAGGGCTTCCGTGAAGCCCGACACGGCATGCTCGACAACGACCGGCTGGTCAGCGACGAGATGAACTCCCAGGCCGATCGGCTGCTCGGCCAGAATCTTGGACATTTCCTCTTTCAGCGCCTCGCCGAATTTCAGCAAGTTCGCACCCGACTTCATCCCGATCGCGAGTGCGATGGCGGGTTGACCGTTGAAGCGAAATAGCGTCGCGGGCGGATCGGCGTAGCCGCGCGAGATGGTTGCCACGTCGGTCAGCGGAAAGAAGCGATCGTTGACCCTGAGATTGATCGCCTTCAGGCTTTCCTCGGATGCGAATTGACCGTTGACCCGCACGCTGATGCGCTCCGGGCCCTCCTGGAATACGCCCGAGGGCGCGACGGCATTTTGCGCCTGCAGCGAGGAAACGATTGAACGGGTGTCGAGGCCGAGCGCCGCGATTTTCCGGGTCGAAAATTCCAGGAAAATGATTTCATCCTGCGCGCCGAGAATGTCGACTTTGCCGACGTTCGGGACGGTCAAGACTTTTGCGCGAATGTCCTCGACGCGGTCGCGCAACTGGCGCTGGGTCAGGCCGTCGCTGGTGAAGGCGTAGATGTTGCCGAAGACG
>Ga0210409_10000433_pt1 | contig 70435 bp, 78 predicted proteins | sample IncBWH17MmetaG_FD_161649 | JGI IMG/M metagenome (GOLD analysis project Ga0210409, IMG submission 161649) | Forest soil microbial communities from Barre Woods Harvard Forest LTER site, Petersham, Massachusetts, United States - Inc-BW-H-17-M | ecosystem: Environmental > Terrestrial > Soil >... | reverse complement strand
TGGCTTGTAGGCGGGGTGCTCTTGGGATCAGTCATCCCGTTCACATTGATCGCGATCCTGCCAACCAACAAGCGGCTGCTCAGCCCCACATTGGATCGGCGCTCAGCCGAAGCGGAGCGTCTGCTCATACGATGGGGCAGGCTGCACGCCGTGAGGAGCGTGCTCAGTGGATTGGCTTTGCTGCTTTTAATCTACTTGCTGATCCTTCGCAAGGCTACATGAGCGTTACTGTGCGAAAATCCTTAGCGGAAAGAACATGAACCCACCCTTCCGCTCCAAACAGGAAGTCGTCATAAGTGCGCCATTGGAAACGGTGTGGGAATTTGGCATGGACATAACGAGGATTCCAGCGTTCCACCCTCGCGTAGTCAAAGTGGAACTACTCTCAGGTAAAGCTCGTCGCGAACCCGGCGTATTATACCGATGCCATCTCGCAGGCGGAAAACACACGTGCGTTGAGAAGGACATCGAAATCATTCCCATGCAGAAGATCATGACTGTATTGCCGGAGGACACGTTCGGAATAAGCAAGATATTGCCTGAGACCATTGCGGCTGCACTGCCAAACCTGCGGACCGAAGTCAAATCAGAATACGATGTTCCCGGGCTGCTCTATCCGCGAGGTCGTTATCACTGGCACGCACTTGGGCGAGTTCGCAGGCGTCAAGCCTGTTGGGAACGCGATTCGAATCGAGATGGCTGGAGCAGGTCTTCACCCATTGCCCGCTTAAGTCCCTCCACTGATCCCACAGTCCAGCGAACCCGAACAACTCCCCATCATTGACCTCGAAACAGTAGGGCTGTCTCGGCTTCGCCGTTCGCACCCATTCATAAAAGCCATCTGTTGGGATCAGGCACCTGCGGGACTTCAAAGCATCGCGGAACGCGGGCTTCGTGCACGCAGTTTCCGACCGTGCATTGATCATGCTTACGGCGACGGACGTATCCTTCGCCCACGACGGAATCAATCCCCAGCGCATCAGCAACAGTTCCCGGACAGGCTCCTTGGGATTTTGGCGGATGACGGGCACTGCCTGAGTCGGAGCAACGTTGAAGCGCGGGCTCCAGTCATCATCCCGCGAGGCGGTGGCGAAGTACTCCTCGATAAGTTGCTTCTTCCGCGAAAGTTTGTAGCGCCCGCACATTGGGAGATTATGGCATATCGGGATATAGGGTTCATTTGGCAAGCGGTCCGGGATGTATGCCTTCGCCAAGGACAAAGCTCGATCCCACGCTGCCCACAACCGCCGATGCTCGCTGCAGGGCGAGACGCTCCCGGATGCGATAGACGGCTTCGATGCCAGTGCAATGTGCGCCCATAAGATTCGCCACTTTGAACTCTTTCATCTTGTCCGCAGTCCAATCCAGTTGCTCATCGGTCGCCGGGAACAGGTGTAGCCCGCCGATGACCGCCTCCACAGGCTCGTTGGGAAATTCCGCTCGGGCAAATGTCAGGATGTTGATGATCCCTGCGTGCCCGCAACCCGTGACCACGACCAATCCTTCCGGGGTGTTGAGCACCAGCGTTTGATCCTCGGGGATCGTATCCTCGACCAAGCCCGCTGGGGTTTGCACTTTTCCGCTGACGCTCCAGTTGCGTTCCGGATATTTGCGGGGCACTGGGCCTGTCAGCCATGCACCCGGAAAGATTTCCGCCGCCTCTTCATGCTCGATAAACTTTCCGCCAGTCGCCTCATACTCTTTCTTCAATGCGATCATCCGGTTGTCTTCACCTTCGGGCACGGGTCTGCTGTAGAAAATGCCGCGTGAGACATGAACAACCGACAACGCCGATGGGTTCTTTTTCATCATCTCTTTGCGAAGAGTCATCAGCCCGCCGACATGATCCCAGTGATTGTGTGTCAGGATAACTTCCCTGACATCGGATAAATCGATCTTCAGGTCGCGTGCATTTTGCAGCACGGTATCAGGATGGGCTCCCGTATCCAGCAGCACGCGATGACCATCTGCTTCGATCAGTGCAGAAAATCCCCACTCGCCCACTCCAGTTACACTGCCCACCAGCATCGTCGATAGCAGGGTGACCTTTAGAGAGTGAATCTGGACAGGTACCCTCTGAACGTTAGCGGCGGGACTTGTGCCTTGAGCTTCGGCACGAGGCTGCACCATGCTGATAATCGAAAGTGCGATCAGTACGGCATACATATGTATCCAGCGAAAGCGCGAATCCTTATGCATGATCGATACCCCGTGATGGACGTTTCGTGGCGTTCCGTAGAACCCCGCGTGCAAGCTAATCGTATCGCAAGAAACTCGTTTCGGCTGCGTTATAGGAGGCTTGAAGTCCCGTCGAACAGCCCTCCCCATTTTCTTCAGAAGTCCCTCTACGGGGAAAGACGAGCCTAAATCTGGGCGAGTTCCGCCGAAGTAGCCTTAAACATCCTTCAGTTACTCTTCGGTCATCCCGAACTAGTGACCCAGTTCATGGATGACCGTAAGGCGGATTTGTTGGCGAACTTCGGCCTCACTGGAGCAGACCGCCTCGATTTTCTTCTGATAGAGCACGACGTGATCGGGTCCGGTGGGCAGATCAAATGCACTCTTCTTGGTCATCGGTGCGCCATGGAAGACACCCAAAAGCAGATGCTTTTGCTGCCCCGACTTCGGCAAGGGTTGGTTCGGTGGCATGTCCTCGACCAAAACAGCGACGTTGCGAATGCGACTGCGGAATTCTTGTGGGAGCGAGTCCGGCGTTCTCCTCAACCATTTTGACGAAATGTTCACGCTTCATCCTTCACCCGTTGAAATCTGGCCACGCTCATTCCGAATAGCCGTCATCGTTCTCGTCGCCATCATCATTGTCATCTTCTTCTTTGCGGTTGCCCTCGTCTTCCTCTTCGTCTTCTTCCTCGTCTGGCCTTTGGCGCAAGAGAAGATTGGCGGCTACCAAGAACTCATGAGCGGCTGAGTCGGGGCGTTCTGGATGTATTCTGCCCATATCCGATGGTACGCCATGCTGCCACTCCGGAAGATCAGTTATTCCTACGGGGTGGGCTCGCGGTTCTCAGGATAAAACGTGGAAGGATTCGATGATGAAGATGAATGCGACCTACGCCCAAATAATCGAATGCGTCAAACTGCAATTCGGATTCGTGCCAAGGTCCAGTTGGATAGCCCACGTGAAGGAATTAAATGGCTTGAGGATCACACCCAGCCGTGCCAAGGGAAGAGCACGGCAAGTCCTTTGCCCCGCGTGACAAACGAGAACCAATCGAACAGTGCATCCGTCGTCTTGGCGTGATCTGAGCGGCACTACACCGGAACCAGTACCACGGGTTCGCCCGTGCCCGCAATGTGCGGATGCTGGCGAACCTCTAACGTCGATGAGACTGTACGATCCCCATCGGGGTGTTCGCGCACGGTCGAATGTCGGCATTCTAGGTTTGCAATCAGTCCAGTCCTCTGTCAACCGCAGACCTCATTACGGCTGAATGGCGGACGGTGATCCAGCGTTCGTAATGATCCCTATTGCTCAGCTTTGCTTGCACATCCCAGCTACTCTGTTAGTGCGCACGTTTAGCGAGTAGATTTGCAAACCGAAAGGAGACCATGAACGCAAAACCTAGTGCCATTCTGCTGGGAACGGTCGAGAAAATCATTAAGTCCCCATTTCCAAGCGAACCAGAGAAAGCACAGATCGCAGTGGAAGGGGCGGATCATCTGTATCGGGAAATACGGATTGACAACACTCTGACGAACGAAGACGGCGACGATGTAAGCCTCAAGCCGGGTGCGAAGGTAGAAGTCACCGTCGAAGCCGATGCTAAAGACACAACCCCCAAGAAATAATGCAGCCTCGCCATCACCAATCGAGACGGATGCTGAGTTGAGGGCAGCAGCTTGGACGACATCTATCAGGTGATCATGTCTCTCAGAAAATAGTATTCATCAAGCACTTCGATAGAAACGGAAGGCGGCTGTGTCTTCGCTTCCAGTGGCGTGGCACTAGTCACGGATAGTGTCGGGTTGTCGTCGAGAAGTTGCTGTATGCGTTCTTCAATCTGTCTGCGATCCTCATCGGTCAGCGAGTTCCTAAACTGTGTGCGTTCCGCATTTGCTGGTCGCTGTTTTCCTCTCGCCCACTCCCGTATTGCCCGATCCTCGTCTTTGCGATCCGCGTTAATTCCAGCTTGCCCACTGTTCAGCCGTGCTCTTGCTTCATCGAGCTTGGCTCTTAGAGTCTCATCCATTTGATGACCCCCTAAGATTCGCCGCATGCTGAGAATGAAGTTTTCTCAACGCCGGAATCAATTCGGAAGCAGCGTTACTCTTCACCACGTATCCGCTCGCCCCTGCCGTAATTGCTTCTCTTTGAAAGGGAGCCGAGTCGAACTGACTCACCATAAGGATCAGAGTTGACGGCAATTCATGCTTGATGCGGCGGGCAGCTTCAAAGCCATTCATCGCTGGCATCGTTATGTCCAGCAACACAATGTCGGGACGGTGTTCCCGTGCCTTACGAACGGCATCCGCTCCGTCTGAGGCTTCGCAGATCACTTCGATGTCCGCTTGTGTTTGAAGAATTTGGCAGATGCCACGCCGGACGATTTCGCTGTCGTCCACCACGAGCACACGTAGAATGAGTACCTGCAACCTGCCTCCTCGCACTACTTCTTCTGCATGACGCAGGTGTACTTTCCACGGACGGCAGGAAGAGAAGCACCTAACACTAGCACATCGAGTGTCAATAGGATGTACACGTTTCTCGGTATGCGGCGGGCTTGGCGTCCCGTTTGACCGTTGCAGTGCTTATGTTGGATATTGAGACGGAATGAACGTTGAACGCATCCTCGACGAGATTGAGCAGCTAGAGGAAATGTTCGAAGCTGACTCCTTCCGATTGCGGGTGAGTTTTGAGCAAGAATTCATGTTAGCTCCAGCCTCACAGTCCCACTGCGAAAAGAGCCGATCCTGAACCTCAGCGAGTTCCACGGCACGCGAGCATTCCTCGTCGATTGTTTGCCGGGTGAGTGATCCACCAAAAACGAAAGCGCCCCAAACTCATTGGGTCACGGGATGCTCGTACTGCCTTAAGCCGCCTTATCAGACTTCGGCGGTTTCCGAACAGTCCCTTTGTCATCTTCGACTAGGGTGCGGTAAAGCTGTTGGATCAGGTGCGTAAGCTTTTCGGGGTCTTCCTCCTGAATGGCTGCTTTGGCGAAGTACTTCCAGGTTTTGCGCGGGTCTTGGGACATGGCGACCAGCCTCGCTTTAATTCAATACTACTCTCTCGATTGCATAACTTGTGCCGAAAGTGGACGACAGGGCAGTTTGGTTTTCCACGTTATCAGTCTGAGTCCTAGCAGGTTGCGGAAAAACCCGGCTTGAAGAGTTGACGCAAGGAGATCCCCACGCTCAGCTGCAGTTTCCAAGAATCGCTACAATGTTGCATGGCCGAAGAGGTGAAACATTTCTACGACCGGCTCGCCAGCAACTACCACCTCATCTTCGAAGATTGGGACGCCTCCATGAGGCGCCAAGCTGCGGCTCTTGGGGCAATACTTGAGCACGAGTGCGGCGCGCCAAGTGCCCTACGGATTCTAGATTGTGCCTGCGGAATAGGAACACAGTCGCTGGGCTTGCTATGTGCGAAAGATGCAAGATCAAGTTCTTTACACCGCGTGAGCTGAGCGACAATCCAGTTAAAGCAGAAGAATTTCTACGTGGCAGGTTTGCCGATCACGAATGCAAACTGCGAGATTTTCCGCGCAGACAAAAGAGAGCCGTCAATCAATGACCCTCGGCAAGGGAAAAACGTCCACGTGATCCAAACCGAAAGGGAAACTGACCCACTACCAAAGTCGGGTAGTGGGCAAGTTTCAATTTCCACAGTCTCGCTTTGGCATCCCGGTTGTGACATGATGAAGGCGTGGACAAAGCAAAGCTCGTCATGGAATCGAAACCCGATGACGGCTTTCTAAGGGCAAGGTGCTCAGCCTGCCCCAATGTACGCTTCGATTTTACGGGCAACACTCTCTCACAGAAGGTGCTCTTGCGGAAGGCATTCGACGCTCATTTTCAACGGGTACACATGCACAAGGAATCGGCAAATTCATCAGCCCCCTCATAAAGGGCTTTTGATCCACTTCATTATTGAGGACGTGGGTGGCCGAGATCATCGCAGGCACAAAAAAGATCGAGTACCGCCAGATCAAGCCCTATTGGACGAAACGCTTCGAGAAGGTTTCGGTGCCCTTCGAACTGCGCCTGCTCAACGGGATGAATCCCCCAGTTCCCGAAGTCACGGTGCTGATCCACAAGATCACGAAGGATCGCCGTGCTGGCGAATATCAACTGCACATCAAGAAGGTTCTGGGATTCAAGCACTGGGACAAGCGGCGGCAGAAACCCAGCAGAGGTTGGAGTACGCTTGTTCTTGCGTGTTCCTAGATGTCTTTGGGTAAAAGTGAATTCATGGCAGACTTGCTCACATGCAACCTGACCACCGTCTCCTTCGAAGATGTCGATGAATTTCTCGGCCTGTCCCAGCCGGAGAACCAGCGTGTTCCCGAAAACAGCCGGATCGAGTACAAGGAAGACTTTCCCCGAGACCTCGGTGACGAGATTGCCGCGCTGGCAAACGGCTATGGCGGTCTCATCTTTTTGGGAATAAAGGCGGACAAGAACAAAAATAATATTCCCGTGCAGTGGGACGGCGCACAACTCCGTTCCGATCCCTCCGCAAGAATCTCCAATCACATTCTTTCCACTGTGCATCCGAGACCTCAGTTCGACATCGGGTTGGTGAAAGCCGCAAGCGCTACATCGCTATCGTTCACGTTAGTGAAGAGGACTTCCCGCCTTACGAGTATGAAAAAGGAAACACCGTCCGGATTTCCATTCGTGTGAACGACACAAAACGTCAGGCTTCCGTTCGGGATATCGAGGCGTTGATGCAGCGTCGAAATGCCCCAAGAGAGTCGGGACAGAAAATCATCGTGACCCTTCAGCCGGATACGCTGTGTGCGTATCGGATTGAGCGTTTGCCCGGCAATGCCACAAGAGAGGTCAGGGATGACAGCGTGCACAAGATGCTATTGGCACCGCACCGACCCGTCAGATGGCGGCTCGATTCTCCTTTCGAACGCCAGTTCGAGCGTTGGATTCAGAGCGCATTCCCGAACGCGAGGACATTCTCGACCAACTTCCGCAGCGGAACGTTTTACGAAGTCCGTGAAGTCCGATACGAGGCGAAACGTCTGCACCGTGTGTGGAGGATTTCGAACGAGGGCGCGTTGGGTTTTGCACGGAACATCGACTACCACGGGAGCCCCGGAGAGCCCATCGGCGATGTAGCGGTCGATCTCCTTCCGATTGGCTCGCACCGTGCTTGAGGCAGGGGGTAGTTTTGGACGGGCGTCCTTCACGGACGTGCTCTCATCACCAAGCACGGCCTTCTTATCCAAGTTTCCAGCAGCGGACGGCGTTCATGGATACGACGACGTGGGAGGGATTCAATTTCCTTCTGGTAGACCTGAAGTTTTACCGGGCACGACGACGCGGGTGGACGAGAGGGCTCAAGCTCGGTGCGAGTTGTAGCGTTTCGGTGTGAAATCAATAGTTTGGATTCGTTTCGATTCGGTTGGAAGTAGTTAAATTCGTTCTACAGACGGCCTCGGTTCCCCAGTTGGTTCCCCGTTTTGTTCGCCAGTGGACTGGGAGTTCGACCATCTCTATCGTTGTTTCGGGCTGAGAGCTCATCAGTTAACTTCGTGTTGGCGCGTTGGCGCGCTTTGAACCGGAGTTGGTGTGGGAATATCGCGCCAACCGCTGCGAGCGTGGGCAAACAATTCAAACTCAATAGTGCGGAAGCCTCGACTCGCATTCATCCGGGAGGTATTCCCGCATGCTCGAAGGGGCAGGGAGCATTTTGTCCTCGCTATACACGAAGTGGACCAACTCCCATATGACATTAACACCCGTCGTACCTGTTCCTTAAACGGGGAGCTGCCGTCGCTACGCTTTGCAACCTTCTGTGCTGCTCGACGCTCGCGGACCTTGCACCGCGACGACGTCCAATGCTTGCAACAGCGTGAATTCGCTAGGGCCAACTTTTCACTCCGACGCGCGAAAACTTTCGCCTCCAGAAAGTTGATGTCGTAGCGTCCGGTGCCGGGACAAGATCGCTTCTCCCCCCTATGCATTCACAAAAACCATCACAAAAACCAAAGGAGAAACAGCGATGAAGAAACGAGCACGGCAGACGCGAAACGTAATAATACGCGTTGAGCAAGACCATTGTGATACAACCCTCTCGTGCCAAATCACAAGCCCGATCTGGTGCGCGCCATTGGACGTTGGAGTCTGGCCGCGCTGATGGTGAATCTCATCATCGGTGGTGGCATCTTCGAGTTACCCTCGACGGTCGCCGGAATCCTCGGCGGTCAAAGCCCCATCGCCTACCTGATCGCAGGCGCGGGAATGGGCATAATAGCCGCCTGCATTGCGGAGGTTGCCTCACGCTTTCAGCAGGCCGGCGGACCATATCTCTATGCGAAAATCGCCTTCGGACGTTTTCTCGGCCTGCAGACGGGATGGCTTCTGTGGCTGACACGCGTAAGCGCTGCTGCCGCAGTTGCCAATGTTTTTATTGATTACCTGCTAGGCTTCTGGCCGCAAGCAAAAGGATCGGCCACCCGTTTTGTGATTCTAACGATTCTGATTGGCGGGCTTGCAGCCATAAACATTCGCGGCGTAAAGCTGGGAGCGAGGGTTAGCAACTTCTTCACGGTCGCCAAGGTGCTGCCCCTTGTGATTCTAGTGGTTGGCGGCCTTGTCTTTATTCACGTTCATGGCAGTCCGGTTCCTCCAGTGGCTGAATCTCACCCGGCAGGCGCCTGGGTAAACGCAGTTTTGCTGCTTATATTTGCGTATGGCGGTTTCGAGGCTGCGCTGATTCCGGCGGGAGAAGTCAAGAACCCGACCCGTGACGCTCCTGTGGCGCTAATGTCAGCCTTGGTCATCGTTACAACGGTGTATTTCTTGGTGCAGGTAGTGGTGGTACACATGCTCGCCAACCCTGCAGAGACGGATCTTCCTCTGTCGGCAGCAGCGCAGGTTTTTGGCGGCAGCAGCATGGCCACCATCATCTCCGTGGGTGCGTTGCTCTCGAGCAGTGGATATTTCGCTGCCAACATGATTGCAACCCCCCGGATAACGTTTGCCCTTGCCGAACAGGGCGACTTTCCCCGCTGGTTTGCAGCCATCCACCGTCGCTACCAAACGCCGCACATCTCGATTGTTGCATTTGCCGTTTTGGTCTGGGCGCTCGCACTAGTGGCCACTTTTCGCTGGAATGCGGCGCTTTCCGCCATCTCCCGCCTGTTCGTTTACGGAATGACTTGTGCGGCTTTGCCCGTGCTGCGGAAGAAGCTCCCCCGCCAGGAAGGCTTCCTCCTACCGGGAGGTCTTGTGTTCGCTGCAATGGGAATTGCGTTCGTGCTGGTGTTAGTCAGTCGCATGGGTATTGCTGAATTCATCGCGCTCGCCATCACCACAATTGTTTCGTTCGTGACCTGGCTTGTCGTTCGTGGGAACACGCCGTCAAGTGGCGTAAGCAGCTGAAATTCCAGCAGGGCTTTTGTGTCTCTCGTGCGCCAGTCCCGCCGCGGGCTGAACTCTGGTTTGCCGTGTGCGACAGCGAAAATGACTCCACCATGAGCGGGGAGCAACGGGCCAGAAATGATACCAGGGCTATTTAATACACCTTAAACACAATTCAATCGCCTTTGCTGGCCTTCCGTGATACAAGATCGTCCCCAGCGGATGGGTCCAACATTTAGACATCCGCTTGAGTCGAGAAATACTAAGGAGACGTTAATGACGAGCCCAAGACAAGGTACAAAGTTGGTCCAAGGAGTTTGTTCTGGGGTAGAACGCTGCAGTTGTCAAATCCGACCCCAACCGGACGAGAGCCGTATGAGCAAAATAGTTCAGCATCTCGGCCGAATTTCTCGCATCCGCAGGTGGGTAATCACAACTGCGTTGCTATCAGCGCTCATGCTAGTTCCGGTGGTTGTAGTGGCCCAAACACCATCAACCCATTTTGAGGTGCTTCACGCTTTCCATGGAAGCGACGGCAACTATACGTTGGGGGGAGTGACCTTGGACGCTGCGGGCAATCTATACGGCGCAACGTACTTAGGCGGTGATCTCAACTGTTCTTTTAATTCGAAGGGCTGTGGTGTTGTGTTCGAGCTAAATACTGCCGGCAAGGAAAAGGTGCTACACAAGTTTACGGGTACAGATGGATTGGGAGCGATGGCTGGAGGAAATCTGATTCGGGATTCCCAAGGCACTTTATACGGGGAAACCGAGTGGGGCGGGGACTTTTCTTGTTCGTCCGAAGGATGCGGGACCGTATTCAAATTAGACAAGGCCGGCAAGGAAACTGTGCTCTACGCTTTCACTGGTAGCAATGGGGACGGAGCCAATCCAGCTGGCAACTTAATCCTAGATGAAAGCGGCAACCTGTACGGAACAACACTATACAACGGTGCTGGTTATGGAACTGTTTTCAAGATAGATAAGTCCGGCAAGGAAAGCGTGCTATATAGCTTTCTCGGTCCAGGTGCTGGGGATGGTTCGCTGCCGATTGGTTTAGTTGAAGACGCGGCAGGTAACCTCTACGGAGCAACCAACGCTGGAGGGATCACCGGAGGGAAATGCGGGAAGCTAGCTGGCTGCGGAATCGTCTACAAGCTAACCAAAAGCGGCAAGGAAACGGTCCTTTATAGGTTTACTGGCCCCGACCACGGGGATGGACAAAACCCTACGAGCCCACTCGTTTTCGACCAGAAAGGCAACCTGTATGGCACCACGACGATTGGTGGCAAAGGCGTTTCCGGCAGCGGGACAGTTTTCAAGGTGACCAAGACTGGAAAGGAAACGATATTGCACGCGTTCAATGGGAACGATGGATATTCCCCTATCGGGCCAGTTGTGTTCGACGACGCTGGCAACCTTTATGGGACCACGCTGGACGGTGGTTCCCTCGGCTACGGAACAGTGTTCAAGCTCACAAAGGGTGGTAAAGAGACCGTGCTGCACAACTTCAGCGGCGGAAAGGACGGAATGGAGCCGGACTGGGGGGTAGCAATTGACGGCACCGGCCGTCTTTACGGCCTTACGCGAGAAGGTGGCGACCTAAAGTGCGCGGTCGGTGGTGGGATTGGGTGCGGCGTGGTGTTCAGGATCACGCAGTAACCCATCCTGGTAGTCGTTTTAGGGTTTGAGTGCCACCGTGCCGCACGATATTCGCGCCAGAACGGGGGCATCGGCCTTCGCCGATCACGAGACCGGTAAGCTTTGTCTCTGACGCAAACTAACAAAGGCTCTCGGTCAAAGAGGTTGACATTCACTAGGAGGACAAATGAGAAGGCTAGATCCGTGTAGGTACGTTAACGCAGACATGCGTCAGATGATTACAAGATGCGCGCTGGCGTTGGGAGTCGCATTTCTTGCGGCGGTGATTCCCACAAAACTAGCTATGGCCCAAGCGGCTGGTTTGTCATTGCTTTCAGACGACGCCTCCCCTTTTCAAGACGAGGCGAATGTGCCAGCGAAGTTCACGGTTCTGCACACCTTCACTGGCGGCAGAGACGGTGGTCAGCCGTGGGCTGGCCTGGTATCGGACGCAGCCAGTAACCTCTACGGTACTACGCAATATGGGGGCGACGTTTCCTGCAACGGCGGATTGGGATGCGGAACGGTATTCAAGATCGATAAAGCCGGGAAGGAGACCGTTCTCCATTCGTTCAAAGACATACCCGATGGGGCCATTCCCGTGGGAGATCTGCTGTTTGCTACCGACGGCACACTCTACGGCACTACTTACTTTGGCGGCACGGGGAAGCGCTGTAAGTATAACTGCGGAACAGTGTTCAAGATCGATGAGACGGGCAAGTATACAGTTCTCTATTCGTTCAAAGCTCAGAAAACTGGCGGCCGACCCCTCGGAGGCCTGGCGCAAGACAAGAGTGGTAATCTCTACGGAACCACGCAGTATTTCGGCGGTCCGGGCACACAATGTACAGGCACAGGTTGTGGGGTCGCCTTCAAACTAGATAAGGCGGGACACGAGACCGTTCTGCACGCGTTCAACAATACAGGCGATGTCGGCGACCCAACCGGCGACGTGGTACTCGACGCGGACCGTAATTTATACGGCACAGGATGGTCTTTCGGTGGTCACTGTTTGCCGTGTGGAGGGGTGTGGAAAATTGATAAGGCGGGCAAGGAGACCGTCTTGTATGGCTTTACGGGCGGAAACGATGGTGGGGAACCCCAGGGAGGGCTAGTGCAGGGCAACGACGGCAACTTGTATGGTACTAGTAGCCAAGGTGGTACATACAACTCGGGAACGGTGTTCGAAGTGAGTAACGATGGCGTTGAGACGGTTCTCTATTCGTTCGGAGCGAGGCCCTACGATGGCTTCAGTCCCAACGCGGCACCGGTGCCGGATAGTGCAGGGAATCTGTATGGGACTACACCGGGCGGTGGCTACAATAATGCGGGCACGGTATTCAAGATCGACAAGACAGGAAAAGAGACGATCTTGCATTTCTTTGATGGGACCAACGACGGCGGAGGTCCCTACGGGCGCTTGATTAGGGATAGTAGTGGCAATCTCTATGGGACGGCGTCAGCATTCGGGAAGTACGGCCAGGGGGTCGTGTTCAAAATCTCGCCAGGCGCACAGTGAAGGTGCGTGCGGTTGGGCACTCTTTGACCTGCTTGATGACACTTGCCCAGGCATGGGTAGACCTTTTGGCTGTCCATAAGGGTTCTTGTTGAAAAAGAGGCTCTGTAAAGTGTGATAGCAGAGCCTCCGTTTGAAACGTTCGAAGTGGTTGTTGGGTTCTGCAGCAGTTTTGTTTTACGGACTTGCGATGTTCGCGCAAGTGTCCGTTCAGCCCGACGCGAGGTGGTGTAATGGTTCCGACCACCAGGAAAAGCCATTCACCTATCTCTTGATCTCAGTTCCTGAGGGGTGCCCCAGTTGTTCAGTGCTCGGTGCTCAGCTCTTGACCTTGCGGGCCGCAACCTGCCAGTCGGTAAAGGGTGATCGGCTCCCTCGAATCATAACGTTCAGGCAATAGGGCACGCGGGATTGAAGGGCACGCGCGATAGCGGGACGCACTTGTGCGAGGTCGTCCACCACCTCTCCCTCGCCACCAAAACCACGCATAATCATTTCATAGCGAGTCTGGCGAAGTTCGCAGGCCACGGATGCACCACCGGATGCGTCCTGCAGCTCGCGTTCCAAGCCCCACCCGCTGTCGTTGCCGATGACCACGATGATTGGAAGACCGTGCCGCACGGCGGTGTCGAGTTCCGCGAGATAAAAGCCGAGGGAGCCATCGCCTATAAATAGCACAACCGGGTCATTCGGATGTGCCAACTTGAGTGCCAGACAATTGGGCAACGCAGATCCGATCGCTCCCAGCGGCCCGAGGCGCATCCAGCCTCCAGAGCGGAGGGCCGGCAGCATACATCGACCCCAATGGACAAAGTCACCCCCATCCCAGGCGTAGAGCGCGTTTGGCGGAAGATATTCCTTCAGCTCTGCGAAGAAACTAGCAGGATGCAGGGGCGTGCCAGATTGCTGCGCATGTGTGCACAGCATCTCTGCCCACTCGCGTCGTAACACCTGGAGGCGATCAAGCCAAGGCTGCGGTGCCCAAAAAGCTTTACCGATCTCTGCCAGGAATGCTCGCAACGTAGCCTTGACGCCAGCACACAAAGAGACGGCGAGCTTGCGGTTCAGACCCAATTCCTGAGGATGAATGTCCACTTGGATGAACCGAGCGTCGGTCGCAAATATGTGCGTTCCTGCCATCCCGAGGCGATGATCGAGACGCTTGCCAAGGACTAAAACTACATCGGCTTCCAGGAAAGCTTGATGCGCGGCGCGATTTAGTGCGGGGTCAGCATAACCCATTGAGAGAGGATGGTCATCCGATAGCATGCCGCGAGCCATCGAAATCGTGTAAAGCGGCAGCGAGGTCTTCTCGATGAAATCACGAAGTTCGCTTTCCGCGTCCGCCCACCAGACGCCCCCGCCCGCGATCACTACCGGCCGTTCCGCTGCTCGCAAGACAGAAAGCGCGTTGCCGATCTGATTGGAATTAGGTTGTGGTTCTGTCGACTCGAGGGGAAAAGAGGGCGCCACGTAGTGGTCCGTGGTACCAGTGAGAACGTCTAGGGGAATCGTCAGGTGCACCGGCCCTTTCCGACCCGAGTTTGCTTCTGCCCATGCACGTCCAAGGTAAAAGGGGATTAGGCTCGGGGAGGGCGGTTGCGCCGCCCACTTCACGATGGGCCGTGCCATTCCGATTTGATCGATGTCCTGAAATGCGCCGCGCTCGGCTAGGTTCGATGGGCGGGCCCCGCTAATGGCAATGACGGGACTGCAGGCGAGGCTCGCGGCGGCTATCCCCGTGAGCGAATTGGTGTGGCCTGGGCCACCGGTCACGATCGAAATAGATGGACGTCGATGAATACGAGCCCAAGCGTCTGCTGCATGGGTCACTCCCGATTCATGACGCATGTCGATGACGCGGATACCAGTCTGCGGCATAAGCAGCAAAACGTCGTTCAGATGATCGCCCACAAGAGTGAATACTTCCGAGATACCCAACTCGCGAATCGTCCGAACGAGAAGCTCAGCTCCGGTTGGCATAAGGTTGTCTGGGACCGTTCTTAGTCAATCATGAAGCTTGGAGACACGGTACTTAATTCTTTTGTGGCGTCGAAAAGTGCCAAACGGCTAATTATCACGCATCTACTGCCAGTAGCCGAATCTAACTGAGAAGGTTTTTCCTGCCAACTCCAATCTCTCTTATTAAGCTTTATTGTTGCCATAATAAGCGCAATTAAATTGACGTTCGCGATTTGCGAGTGGTAAGAAGCTATCGGTGGTGTCAGAGATAAGAACTTGCTTGACTTAATCCATTATTACCACACAACATGAGGACGAGCGCTAAAGTGGGTCGGTTGTCCGAGTGGCAAAAGACTGAAGCCACAATTTTTCAAGTCCACCGTCTTGACACGGCGCTTGGCGCCGAGATCGTTGACCTTGATCTGTCGCGACCGCTCGATGATAAGACGTTCAACGCCTTGCGGCGCGCCTTCCTTGAAAGTAATGGCCTACTGGTGTTCCGCGCGCAGTACATCACGCCCGAACAGCATATTTCGTTTAGTCGCCGCTTCGGGCCGCTGATGATTCATGTGCTGCGCCAATACTTGCTGCCCGGCCACCCAGAAATTCTTCGAATTTCCAACGTGGTCGAGAACGGCAAGCCTATCGGCCTCGGCGACGCTGGCCGCGTCTGGCATTCCGACCTTTCCTACACATCGGAACCTAGCCTTGGTTCTCTGCTCCATGCCTTGGAACTTCCGATGGAGGGAGGCGATACCTCATTTGCCAATATGTCCGCGGCCTACGACGCTTTGCCCGCTGACATCCGACAGCGGGTCGAAGGCAAGCGCGCAGTGCATTCGTACAGCCACAGCTACGATCGCTTCAGCGGATCGAAATGGCGGCCGCCGCTTACCCAGAACCAAAAAGACGAGGTGCGCGAGGTTGTACATCCTGTCGTACGTACCCATCCCGAAACCGGGCGCAAGGCGCTGTTCGTGAACGAAGGCTTCACATCGCGTATACTCGACCTCCCTGAGGCGGAAAGCCGCGAACTCCTCGAACTCCTTTTCGTGCATAGTACCAAGCCAAGTTTTGTTTATCGCCATCGCTGGCAGGATCACGATCTCGTTTTCTGGGATAATCGATGCACGATTCACTTGGCGCACGGCTGTCCGCCTCAACTTCGGCGCCATATGCATCGCACTACTGTGAAGGGCGATGCGCCATATTAGAGTGTCATTACCTTTCCTGCAGCATTAAGAGACAAGCGACAACGTCGACGCTTCCGTCGGAACCCTACGATACCTCACTGTCCCCTCATGTTGCTTGCCGACATAAACATAATTTTGTCTACCGTAAGAACATCTAAATAGCCTTTTCTATTTGCCCGTGGTAACTAACCTCTCGTGTTGATCCGGAATTGTCCTGCTTTCGACGGTCAGTTCGCAAACAGATTGACAAGGAGAGTAAGGGAATCACACAGGTTCCCACAGGTGGTGCAAATGCGACCGCTGTGGTGGAGTTCCCAGTGATCTGCTTTGCCAGAGTGACCTCGACACTTATTCAGAAACTTTGGGCTTGCATTTTATGTCGTTTCAAAATCAAAAGGGAGACTCAATACGATTCGAAGACTAAGTCTATTTTCGCTCGTCATCGTCGCGACAGTGTGGGGCGCGAGCATTGTTTGTCTCGCTCAGCCAAAGTATTTTTTGACGAGCCATGTGCGTGATGTGACTCTTAATGGGCAGGCACCGTACATCGGTCAGCTCCCCGCAACCCAGTCCATGCGGATCGACATTGTTCTGTCAGTGCGCGATCAGGCAGGGTTGGATGGTTTCTTGCAAGAAGTCTACGATCCTTCCAGCCCCGTCTACCGGCGCTTCCTGACGGTGGAGCAGTTTACCGAGATGTTCGGTCCCAGCCAGGACGAGTACGACGCAGTCATCCGTTTTGCAAAAGCGAACAACTTTACGGTCGTTGGCGGCTCGCGGGATGCGATGGACGTTCAGCTCAAGGGATCGGTCGCGGTCATTGAGACGGCCTTCCACGTAACTATGGGCCTCTACTACGATCCCATCCAGAACCGCGACTTCTATGCACCGGACCGGGAGCCCACGGCGGACCTGCCTTTCCAGCTGTGGCACATTTCAGGTTTGGATAACTATTCGATCCCGCGTCCCGAATTAGTGCGCAGGCCGCCGGATGCGAAGCCTCCAGCCACTACAGGCTCCTGTCCTCAACAATCCTTCTGCGGCAGTGACATGAGAGCGGCCTACTACGAGGGAACAACTCTCACCGGCAAGGGCCAAAACATCGGGTTGATGGAGTTCTACGGATTTGATATCGCAGACGTGAACACCTATTACAAGAACGCTAAACAAAAGAGGACCGCCGTGGTCAAAGGAATTTCGACGGATGGAACCTCCTTGCAATGCCTCTATTCGAAAGGCTGTGACGATACGGAACAGAGCCTTGACATCACACAGGCGCTCGGCATGGCTCCGGGAGTAACCGCAGTGTACCTGTACGTGGGCTCCAGCGATACCGCCATACTGGGCTCAATGTCTTCGCATAAGCCGTTGCCTTTGCAACTGAGCTCGTCCTGGCAATGGTCCTCATCGCCCGGAACTGACGACCCCTACTTCAAGAAGATGGCGGCGCAAGGCCAGAGCTTCTTTAAGGGTGCCGGCGACAGTGGCGCCTGGGGCAACAACAGCTGCAGCGGCGGCACCGTATGGCCGAGAGACGATGCGTATATCACCAGTGTCGGCGGCACGGACTTAATTACCAAAGGTCCGGGAAAAGGGTGGGCCTCGGAAACCGGTTGGGTCGACGGCGGCGGCGGCTATTGTCCTCCGGACGGCATTAAGACTCCGAGCTGGCAGAAGCTCACAGGGGTGATCACCAAGGCCAACGGGGGTTCCAAAATCTATCGGAACGGCCCGGACGTCTCTGCCAACGCGGATTTTACCTTTTACGTTTGCGCCGACCAAAGCGGCTGCACAGCAAACCAATATGGCGGAGTCAGTTTCTCGACACCGATGTGGGCTGGCTATATAGCTCTCGCCAACGAACAGGCAAAGAAACCGGTAGGTTTCCTTAATCCGACTATTTATCCGCTGGGCGTGGGGTCAGGTTATCACAACGATTTTCATGACATCACCAGCGGCGGTAACGGTAATCCGCCGACAAAAGGCTACGACTTGACATCGGGCTGGGGCAGTCCGAACAAGGGGCTGATAAACGCACTGGCAAAGTAGAGCATTAGCAGTCAGCAGACGATGCCATAAGCGCAATCGAACGGTCGTAGATGTGGCCCCGTGACCTTGTTCTGGAATGGGTACGGCGCTCACGTTCAAGGGGAAGTGAGTGGGTTCAGGTCCTCCTGGAGAGGGCAGTCAGGTGACTGAGGTCGAGAGGAGAAGTTTATGAAGAGCATTGGAAAGTCTATTTTTGCAGTGACTCTGCTAGGGTCTCTGCTCAGCTTTGGTTGCCTGACTGCTATTTCTGCAGCGCAAAAGTATCCATACCCTACCCCAGACCAATGGATACGACGATGCCGCGGCATTCACAGACCGTGGTGCCAGCGACGAACCTGGTGCAATGGAACGGCAGCTTCAAGGATCTAACAGGAGTAGTTCGCAACTTTACTATGGTCGGCGCAGATCCTGCCAAGAGCAACGCGACCACCACCGTGACCGTTTACCTCATCCCGATCAAGATGGTGTACGGCAAGAATAACGGGAACCGAACGTTTGACCCTAACAAAGATAAGTACCCAGGCTGGAACGTGTCGGTCACAAAAGCGATCCTTGCCTCGCCTATCTTCCAGTCAGTGGTTGACTTCAAGCAGGGTGGAACGGATTTAGGAAAGACTCAATATATCGATGCTCTCCAGCGCGCCAACTTCTGGGAATTTGTCCAGAAGAACACCAGGTACCATGTTCTGCTCGGCAAGCCGACGATCCTGCCTGAGCAGACCATCGATGTATCGCATTCGGAGGGTGTGGTCGGCAAAGAATGGGGCTGGACAGTGGGTTTGATGGACATCAACGCGATGGACAGTATATTGCAAACGTATATCAGCAAGTTCAATCAAATTCAGCCTAATACGCTACCCATATTTTTCACGCATGACATATATCTGACTTCGGACGGAGCCTGCTGTTATGGCGGTTACCACAGCGCCAACGGCGGTCAACCGGGGGGCCAGACCTACATTTATGCCGGCAGCATTGACTTTCACTTGTACCATGGACAATTTGTAAAGGGTGAGGATACAGTCACTTTTTCTCACGAGATTGGCGAGTGGATGGACGATCCGTTCATCGATAACAGCGTAAGCTGCCAAGACAACAGTATCTTGGAAGTAGGTGATCCTCTGGTAGATCATGACTATGAGTATCTTGTGAACGGCTTCAAATATCATCTTCAAGATCTGGTGTTCATGCCTTACTTTGGGGCTCCCAAGAAGACCTCGTTACATGGGTGGTACAGCTTCCAGAAGGGCGATGAAACACACGTCTGTCCAGGGCAGTAGGAGCGACGATGCGTGCCTCATCGTGGCTTGCCGGGTTACTCAGTGGGGTTGCTTGGACAGGGGCTGCTGTGTTGGTAAGGATTTGCCGGAACCGATTCTGTGATCGACCCGCGGCATCTGAACAACGTTGTCCCAGCATACTAACCTGGGCAATGGAAGCACCTCCAAAACTAGACAATTTCGAAATATCCGCACTAGGCCGCCTCAAATCGATTGTGCAGGTCTCGTCCTTTTGTTTTTCAAGTCCGACAGGTTCAACTCGCTTGTTGGAGCCGTTCGCGTGCCAGGCAAGTTTCACCTTGGTCTCGCAGAGTAAACAGAATTGTGAGCCGCATAAAGTTAATTGATATAGATTTTGACTTAGCGACGCGTTAAGAACGCTTCTTGATTCTGCCCGGCTGGAACGCAATTTCTTACGAGAGCTATGGACTTTGGGAGAATGTATGGAACTGCTGCAACTCCAGGTTCTGGTAGCAGTCGCTGAGCAAGGGACACTACACAAGGCAGCAGTGAGGATATCCCGTACCACCCCAGTAGTAAGTGCGGCGATTAGCAGCTTAGAGGAAGAAGTTGGATTGCCACTGTTTGAACGGTGCAAGAGGCACGAGTTCTACTTGACCGCGGCGGGAGAAGAACTGGTGAATTATGCCAAACGTTTGCTTTCGCTTCAGGACGAAGCTCTGGCGGCCGTTGATCAGGTCAAGATTGCGAAAGCCTGTCGTCCGAAGAGTCTGGGTCAAGCCAAGTGATTACGGAAATCATGATTCTGGCGTACGGAATTCCGCTGTTCGACGCGGCATAGAGGATTAGATATGGAACCCAGTTTTGTCGATTGCTTTGCAGGATTGGCGATCGTCGCTACGCAGCAAAGGTCTCGTTCGGAGAACGCACTTGACGAGTCTGGCGAACGTCGAGAACCGCTAGACCATACGATGGCGAGTCACCGTTTCCCCCTCGACCACATTCCACACAGTAATTGTTGAAGCCAGCCCGAGGCTGATTTCAAGGGGCCCCCAGGCTTGAAGGTTCGACTGAAGCCGACTACTAATTCCCAATCTACGTACATTAAGTAAAACCATTTTCAAGGATCGTAAGCGGAGTTGAATGGCCGTTACGATCTGTCCGTGATGACGGTGCGCCTGCAGCCTGGATTCTCGTATGCCATGCTGGACAGCGAGCCCACGGTCACGTGGCCCTGGGAGCAACGCGCCCGCGGCGGTAGCGGCCCTGTTTAATACACCTTAAACACAATTCAATCGCCTTTGCTGGCCTTCCGTGATACAAGTTCGTGCTCAGCGGGTGGCAGTCCAACATTTAGACGCGTAACAGAATTAAAATTTCTGGGTAGTGTTTCATTGGTTACGCGTCGTAAGTGTGAGGTGTGGGTTGCAGCCCTCAGACATCAACCGAGAATGAGGAGCCAGGTGTATGACAAGCAAAGTTCTTGAATCGCTTTCGAAGCTATGTCGGGTGGCGGTGGCGATCTTGTGTGTCCCGATGGCTCTAATGGCCCAGTCCCAACCATATACGCACTTCAAGGTCATTCACACGTTTCACAACAACGATGGGAACACGCCACAGTTCGAGCTAATCATGGACAATAACGGCAACCTATATGGCACGACGTCCTTAGGGGGCGATCTCAGTTGCTTTTCGGGTTACGGATGCGGCACTGTTTTCAAGATAAGCAAATCTGGCCAGACAACCGTGTTGCACAACTTTGAAATGTCTGACGGCCTATACCCCCAACACGGCCATCTAGTTCGAGATGCCGCAGGTAATTTCTACGGCACAACTAACTACGGGGGGGATTTGAACTGCTCCTCGTACGGTTGTGGGGTCGCCTTTAAACTGGACAGCTCCGGCAAAGAAACCGTGTTATACGAGTTCACCGGTACCAACGGGGACGGTACATATCCAGGGTTCAATAGCTTCATCCTCGAGAAGAATGGTGATCTATACGGTACAACCTATGGTGGTGGGCAATTTAATTGCGGGACCGTCTTCAAGATAGACGCAGCAGGCACAGAAACGGTCTTGTATGCCTTCAAAGGCACCAATGGTGACGGTTGCGGTGGTGAGGGACTGACTCAAGGCGCAGACGGCTATTTGTATGGGCTAACCCTTTACGGAGGTATTTCCTGCCCCGAGGCTCCCAATAACGGCTGCGGCACAGTGTTCCAGATTGACAAGAGTGGAACAGAAAAGGTTCTACACGCTTTTTCCGGGACGGCGTCGAAGCACGATGGCGCGAACCCCATCGGCGGTGTGATCCTGGACAGCAAAGGCAACCTTTACGGTACGACAGATTTCGGGGGGCTGGGAGTAGGTGCGCTCGGCACCGTTTTCATGGTAACTAAAGCCGGCACAGAAAAAGTGCTGTATCGCTTTGATGGAGTTCATGGGGGTATGCCGACCTCGCCTCTGGTGCGTGACAAGAGTGGCAACCTGTATGGGACAGCCAACGCGGGCGGGGCCTACGGTTACGGCGTAGTCTTCAAACTGACACCAGCCGGAAAGGAGACCGTCCTCCACAGCTTTACAGGCGCTGACGACGAGAACCGTGAACCTTCGGGGTTGCTTCTTGACTCGTCTGGACACCTCTATGGGGTTACTGCTACTGGCGGCGACCCGAGTTGCACCTCGCCTATTTGGGGGCCGGGCCCGGGTTGCGGCCTAGTGTTCGAGATCACGCAGTGAACCGCATATGGATCGCTTGCGCTGCATCAAACGTTGTTGTGGAAGTTAAGGGTAGGAACAGAGGAGGGAGCAATGAGAGATTTCATGGACCGCAAACACTTGGAGTGGGCACAGCGCACGACGCTCGGCGCTTGGACGCTGGTATTAGCAATCCCTTTCTTGCTGCTTTCAGCAGGATTGGCCTCGACCCGATCCGCTCGGTCGTCTTCGCTTCCTGGTAGTGCTGCCGTGCATCAATCTCACGGAACTGCAGGGGTGAAATTCAAAGTTCTCTACAGCTTCGCCGGCGGCGCCGACGGCGGCGTCCCATCCGCCGGCGTTGTGCTTGATAGGTCGGGAAACGCCTACAGCACCACGCAGTACGGCGGTGATTTGACCTGCAATTCTGGACACGGCTGTGGAACAGTATTCAAGCTGGACCCGACCGGCAAGGAGACTGTTGTCCATGCGTTCCAAGGAGCGACGACGGATGGGAGCATTCCGATGGGAGATCTATTGCTCGATAATAAGGGCAATCTGTACGGTACCACATACTTCGGCGGTGGTAGTCCTAATTGCAATGGCGGCTGTGGCACAGTGTTCAAGCTCACGCCGAAGGGCAAAAAATGGGCCGAGACCGTGCTATACAGCTTCACTAGCGACCCCGATGGTGCGCATCCCTCCGCTGGACTGGTAATGGATAGTGATGGCAACCTCTACGGCACCACTCAGTACGGCGGTGCCTCCGGCGAGGGAACGGTATTCAAGCTAGACACAGCGAGGAACGAGACAATCCTGTATAGCTTCCAAAACAACGGGGTCGACGGCGAGGTTCCGCTCTGCACGTTACTGCGCGACAGGAGTGGTAACTTGTACGGTACCACATACTTCGGCGGTAGTAGTACTAATTGTGCCGGGGGCTGTGGCACAGTGTTTAAACTGGGCAGTGCTGATAACGAAACCATCCTCTATAACTTTACCGGTGGCAGCGATGGCAACAATCCTCCAGCAGGGTTGGTAAGGGATAAAAGCGGACTCATGTACGGCACCGCAGGGCCATCCCCTTACTTCAGCGGAACGGTATTCAAGCTAGACCAAAATGGCACGTTCTCCGTCGTGTATGATTTCGGTTCGGGGCGACCTCACGACGGCGGCCAACCTAACGCACGGCTGTTGCGGGGCAGGAGTGGCAATCTGTATGGGACGACCGCGATCGGTGGGTACAGTGATATAGGCACAGTGTTCAAGATAAACAATGAGGGGAAAGAAACGGTGCTCTATAATTTCCTTGGGGGATCTGACGGTGGAGAGCCCTTGGGGGATTTAGTGATGGACGATAAGGGCAATCTTTATGGCACGGCCTCGGCTTATGGTGCCCACGGACAGGGAGTCGTGTTCAAGATTTCACCAAAGTGAGGGAAGTGACGTGCATTGTTTGCGGGCGATCGACAACGCTCTCAGCGAGGCCATCTTCAACCGATGGGGTCAACTTAGTTTGTTTTTGGCAAGTGTCCACGTCACCATTTGTGGACACTTGCCATTCCACATTGTCAACACGGTTGCCAGCTGACGCTTACATTTCGTCGGCCCGAGCTGCCGGTTATGAGCCTCCGAGCGAACCGCTTCGATTGCGATCTGCACGTCACCCGAAGGGTCCATTCTTGAATCCGATAGGACAGGAGAGACCTGGGACCAAATTCACCATGGATTTGGCTCTCGGTGGTGCGAGCTCCGATTCGCGCCCCAACTTACTAAGCTCGGCAGGTACACGCCCCCTTGTGTCACCTAGTTGCACCCGAGCGAATCACACAACTAATTCTTCATGCAGACCGCGGTTGTTTGCCTTGACTATCGGGCGACCGCTCCTGCGCTGCGTTGCTGCTGCGCCTTGGCCAGCACAGGTGCAACGTCTTCGAAGCCCGACAAGTGCTTGTCGATGTCCGCTTCCGTGTGTTGAACCGAAATGGTCCATTGCTCGTCCCACCAGTGCGGTTGCGGCATTACGCCGCGGTTCACCATGCCGAACCAGTAGTGACGCCAGAGATCCTGGTCGATTGTGATCCAATCGCGGTAATTACGAATCTCTTGCGGATAGAGCATGAGCGCGCCATTAGCACCAGCGCTGGCGACATAAGCCTGCAGTCCGACTTTTGCAATTGTCTTGCGGTAGCCATCCACGAGCTTTTCACTAAGCCGCTCGACGTGAGCATAGTTTTCACTGGTGAGTACGGCACGGAACGTGGCAAGACCTGCAGCCATGGAAACAGGATTTGTGTTTGGAGTGCCACCATGGAAGACTTTGCGCTCCGAAATAAGCTCCATCACCGATCTGCACGCACCGAATGCGGAAAGGGGCAAGCCTCCACCAATCGATTTGGCGAGGCAGATCATGTCGGGGGCCACACCGAAATGCTCGGAAGCACCGCCCCAGCAAAGCTTGGCCCCGGTTTTGACTTCGTCGAAAATCAGCAACGTGTCATTCTGACTGCAAAGCGCGCGCAAGCCGCGGAGGAATCCCAGTTGCGGCATGCAAAGGCCGACGTTCATCATGATCGGTTCAATGATGACGGCAGCGATTTCGCCAGAATTCTGACTAAAGCGCAACGCGACGCTGTCCAGGTCGTTGAATGTGGCCACCGCGACATTGGTAATGGCTGCCTTCGGCACGCCCAGACCGCTGGAAACGGGATCGGGAGCTCTCACGTTGCCAAACTCTGGGGCCTGAGGCTTCACGCTGACGAGCGCGGAATCGTGCGCTCCATGATATGCGCCTTCAAATTTTATGATCTTGTCGCGACCTGTGGCGGCACGGGCTAAGCGAATCGCGTGCATGGTGGCTTCCGTGCCGGTCGAGCCGAAGCGAATCATCTCGACCGGAAATCGATCGCAGATTTCCTCCGCGAGCTGCCACTCCATGTCGTGAGGCATGCCGAATATTGTTCCGGTGCTCAAACACTTTTCGACTGCCTTCATGACCGCAGGATGACAGTGGCCCGCGATGTTCGCGCCGAAGCAAAGATTGTGGTCGATGTAATCATTGCCATCGAGATCGCGGAAATGCGAACCCTGCGCCTCTTTGACAAAGATCGGGTGGGGGTCATAGGCACGGTAGTTGCTGGCAACGCCCAGCGGGATGCGCTTCAGATTGCGTTTGTGTGATTCCGCGGATTTAGGTGTCCGTCGCTCGTAAGTCGCGATTTCCTTCTGTAACTCGAGATACATGTGGGCTTAACCCTCCACCACTTGGTCGATTAGCGGATCTTGGTCAGAATTACTCGCAGAGCGATATCAACGTGCAAACGCATCTCACGTTCAGCCGCATCTGGATCGCGCTTAAGCAGCGCAAGTACGATTGCGTCATGGCCGGCCAGTGCCGTTTCGGCTTCCTCATCGCTGTAAAGTTCGGCAATCCTGTAGTTAAAGTAGTACGTTCGATTAGCGTGAATCATGTTCGACAAGCGCTCATTCTTCGCTGCGGAAATAATTGCATCATGAAAGTGATCGTTGACGTTGACCAGACGCTCGCGCCGGACTGAGGTCGAAAGCCCAGCAGTGTTATCTCGATGGAGCGACGCGATTGCCTTCAGCTGGCTTTCCGTCGCACGCTGAGCCGCCAGCCGGGCGCAGTAGCCCTCCAGGGCTGCCCGCGCCTCGTAGATTTCGCGAATCTGATCCCCTCGGTGCTCTCGCACAACCCAGCCATGGCGCTGGCTCGCAACCAGACCCTCAGTCGCCAAGCGTTGAAGGCTCTCCCTAATTGGAGTGCGGCTCACCGCAAGCTTCTCAGCGAGCTCAACTTCAATGAGCCGCTCGTTGGGGCGTGCTCGCCCAGTTACGATCGCTTCTCTCAGGCGCTCGTAAACGCTATCCGAAGTGCTGGCTTCGTCTCGCTTGAGGCGCGATACGGACATGCTCGAGTCCTCCACTGTCCTTTTGTGATGGGTTCATGGTATCCGAGTCTCGCCGCTGCGCTCCATAAGGCAATTCAATTTCGCTCGACCCATGACACCCGCGCTGCACCAAGCATCCCTTCTTTGCTTTCGTTGGTATCCGCCCCCCCCACAGCTTGCTCTGTGCTCGTTCAGGCGGTTCGTCTTGACTGCCCGAGGCTGGCGTCGACAATCCCGGCCAACTGCTTTGCCAACTCTTTGCAGTGGAACGAATCGTGTTCGCGCACCATGGCAAGTTTCTCGGCTTCAATCGAGCCTTCGGCATGAATCGCCAAAACCGCCTGATAACCAGCGAAGTCGGTAGCCGTGAGTTCCTTAACTAGGTTGATCGCCCTAAGGCGATGTTCAGTCGGAACATCCGGGCGTGCTCCCAAATAGTTGCGGACGTACTTGCCTATATCGGGATTCTCAAGATCTGCCTTGCTCGGTCCGGTAACAATGAGGCCGCCTGTGATGTCTTGCACGTACGCCAGCATCTGATGAAAAGCCGTTGCGAAGTGCAACTTTGCCATGTTCACCAGCAATGTCCTGGGGATCGCCATACCGAGCGCCCCAGACTCGCAATCGAGTGCTGCCAAACGCACCAGAGCACGCAGAGTTTCCGCATAGCTGATAAGCTTGGCGAGCTTTTCCTGCACGTGTTTCGCCCGCTCCAGTCCGTTATATTCCGTCATCAGCAGAGCAGTTCCGACCAGTGCGTCAACTAGAGGTAGCTTGTAAGAGATGGCCGTGAATCGATGAAACTCAACAAACGTTCTGGCCAATTCGCCGGCAAATTCCCACTCTCCTTTCAGAAAGACACGTTCATGCGGCACCAACACATCGTCAAAGATAGTGAGTGTTTCGATCATCCGATGCCTGGAAGCCAAAGGGAAATCAAACTGGCTTTCTTGGTGATGCGCTCCATAAGAACTAGCAATCAGCTTCACTCCCTTTGTGTTCGCAGGGATCGCAAAGGCCACCGCGTAGGCAGCCTCATCCTGCTTCATGGCGCGGGTTGGAAGAACGATGATTTCATTGGAATTGACGGAAACGGAAGTGTGCGCCTTAGCTCCGCGGACGATGATCCCCTCTGATGTTTCTCTGACAATTCGGAGATAGTAATCAGGGTGTTCCTGCTCTAGCGGACCTTTGCTGCGATCGCCCTTCACATCGGTTTGGGCAACCGATAGAGCAAGATCATTGGCACGAGCATACTCGTAGAATTTTCGTACGCGATTGAAATATGCGGTGCCCTTGTTTTCGTCAATCTCATGCGCCACGAGATGCAAAGCAAAGAGGGCGTCGGTCCCTATCTCCTTAATTAAAAGGACAAGCGTGCCGCCTAGCGTGGTAGCGGTCTCGATCAGTTCGCTGCGCAATAGAAGGTCCGCGGCCGTACGGGGAAGCTTGAAATAGCGGCTGAATTCTTCGCCGTTCTCTTCATACACCGCGAGGGCACGATACTCCTCGCGCTCGGCCATAACAAACTCGATCGCAGCGTGCTCGATAGCCAGGAGGATCTCGGCGTGCGCTGTGACATCTGGGACGCGCTGACCTTTGAAATAGATCTCGCGGCCATCGCTCAGGCTCTCAATGTATTGCTTGCTGGTTCGCATGGCTTCCTTTTCATCTGCGTGCTGCGCAAAAACAGTTTGATTTTACACTCTGTGATGTATACAATGCAGAATACTATACAGAATACAGTTTTGTCTAGGAAAAAGATCCGTGTCAGGCACTCCACCAGAAGCGCAGTTTCCGTATCGAGGCGATCCGATCCCTCCTTTGCGTTTTCTGGAGCCGAATGGAGCATTGCTCGAGGGCAGCGTTTCTCCGCTCGACGATGAACAGATATTGAGCGCTCTGCGCCTGATGATGTTCTCACGGGCGTTTGATCAGAGGGGCATTAGCCTCCATCGCCAGGGTCGCTTTGGAACCTTCTCCCCCGTGATGGGACAGGAAGCCTCTGTCGTGGGTTCCGCTTTTGCACTCGATCCGAGTCGAGATTGGATTGTTCCGCAATATCGAGAGCTGCCTGCACTGCTGCATCATGGTCTGCCTTTGGAAAACTTCATTCTCTATTTCAATGGGCACCCGGCTGGCGGGACCATTCCGGACGGAGTGCGGTTGCTACCGATTCAAATCTCTTTAGCGGCACAGCTGCCGCACGCGGTTGGTCTTGCTTGGGGTCTTCAATTACAGAGTATTGACGGTGCGGTGCTGACCTACTTTGGTGATGGCGCATCTTCAGAAGGCGACTTTCATGAGGCTTGCAATCTGGCCGGGGTAGTCAAGGCTCCAGTCGTATTCTTTCTGCAGAATAATGGCTGGGCGATTTCTACGCCGCGGGCGAAGCAGTCTGGCGCCAGAACACTGGCCGAGCGCGCCCCCGGATATGGATTCGACGGTGTTGTCGTCGACGGAAACGACCTGCTTGCAGTTTACGCAGTAACGAGGACTGCTGTTGATCGCGCCCGCCAGGGGAGAGGTCCCACCCTTATTGAGTCTCAAACCTATCGTCTGGGGGCGCATAACACGTCCGATGACCAGACGCGCTATGTCGCACCGGATGTTGTCAATACTTGGAAAGAGTTCGATCCCATTCTTCGTGTGCAGCGGTACCTTGCTGCCAGAGGGCGCTGGAATGAGGACGCGGCGTCAAATTTCCAGAGCGAGATTTCCGGCGTTATCGATCAGGCGCTGATTGCTGCCAACTCTGTCCCACCTCCGACCGGCGCGGAGCTGTTCAAGCACACCTACGCGGAACTAACAGAAAGACAAGTCAGACAACTGCGCGCACACGCGTCATCGGCGAAGCTACGGGAGACAGCATAGGCCGATGGCTCTGATGAACATGCTCGAAGCGATACGAGACGCGATGGGGACGGCAATGAGCGCCGACAATAAAGTGATGGTCCTGGGTCAGGATGTAGGAAGACTCGGCGGGATCTTCCGCGCCACGGATGGGCTTCTAGCGAAGTTTGGAGAAAAACGAGTCGTCGATATGCCGCTGGCTGAAGGAGTGATCGTCGGGTCAGCCCTCGGCCTGGCAATATCAGGATTGAAGCCTATCGCTGAGATTCAGTTCCTGGGCTTCGCCGAACAAGCTTTTCATCAAATTGCGCAACAGGTGGCACGGATGCGCTACCGTTCGCGCGGCCGCTTCGCTGCAAGCCTGGTTATCCGTGCGCCGTTCGGGGGTGGCGGCAGAACTCCCGAGCTGCACTCAGACGCGATTGAAGCCCTGTTCACGCAGGCACAAGGACTGAAAGTCATCGCTCCCTCAGATCCACATGATGCCAAGGGCATGCTCCTGCGAGCCATACAGGACCCCGACCCTGTGCTGTTTTGTGAGCCACTGCGGGGATACCGCCTGGCGAGGGGCGAGGTACCCTCGGGTCCCTACGAGGTGGATATTGATAAGGCGAGGGTTGTACGCGAGGGAAAAGATGTGACGCTAATCGCCTGGAGTGCTGCGGTCAATCTGGCACTTCAAGCCGCCGACATTCTTTTAACCGAGGCCATTGAGGCTACGGTGGTTGACGTTCGATCGCTACTGCCGTTAGATGTCGACACTCTGGTTGCAGCGGTTCAACGAACCGGACGCTGTGTTGTCATTCACGAAGCTCCACTTACGGCAGGCTTCGGAGCAGAGATCGTGGCGACTGTCGCCAAGGAGGCCTTCTATTCATTAGAGGCTCCAATCGAACGCGTCACTGCTCCGGATGCGCCGTACCCATTGTCGGCTGCTGAGCCGATGTTTATTCCCAGTGTCGAGCGGGTCGTCGCGGCCGTCCGCCAGACTTTGGAGGCCCAATGAAAGGGTTCGTGTTCATCGAACTTAAACGGAGGTTCCACTGATGGTCGGCGTCAGTTCGACTCCACAACTTTTCGACTTATCGAATCGAGTCGCGATCGTGACCGGATCGGGGCGGGGATTGGGAGCCGCTATCGCTCGTGGCCTTGCGACCGCTGGAGCGTACGTCATGCTTTGTTCCAGGACACGAGCGGAAGTCGAGCGCACGGCGGCAGAGATTATCCGTTGCGGCGGAAAGGCGGCCGCTATCGTCGCCGACACTAGTGACCGCGCAAGTTGCCAGGGTCTAGTTGATCATACTGTCTCTCGATTTGGGAAGCTGGATGTGCTTGTCAACAACGCTGGCATCGATTCCATTGGTCTGGCCGAGGACTTAACCGATGATGCGTGGGAGCGCGTCGTAAACACTAATCTCAAGGGCTACTTTATGTGTTCTCAGATAGCGGCCCGCCAGATGCTGGTACAAGGAACCGGCGGCTCTATCATCAATAATTCTTCCATTTGTTCAGTTGTCGGTGTCAACGGCCTCACGGTTTATTCGGCAACGAAAGGTGGTGTCAATCAGCTTACCCGCGTGATGGCGGTCGAGTGGGCAAAGCGCGGCATTCGAGTGAACGCGATTGCGCCCGGATACTTTGACAACATCATGCAGGACGCAACTGCTGAACACGCGAACTCGGAGAAACAAAAGCAAGTCTTAGCTTTTACCCCCATGGGAAGACGTGGGAAACCTGACGAACTCATCGGCCCTGTCATCTTTCTTGCTTCGGAAGCTTCATCGTATGTGACCGGTGTCATCCTCTTCGTCGACGGTGGCTACACGGCGCAATAGTGACTTCGCCGCGAACATGTGTGTCGGAAACGAAGACGCTATGAGCGGCCAACCATTGGAGAGTTCATGTCTGCAAAACTTCTCGACTACATGCGTAAGTACGGACACAAGAAAGTCGTCTTCTGCAACGATTCTCAAACTGGCCTGCGTGCAATTATTGCCATTCACTCGACTGACCTCGGTCCAGCAACCGGTGGTCTTCGCATGTGGCCGTACGTCAGCGAGGATGAGGCAATCTTCGATGCGCTCCGTCTGGCTCGCGGCATGACATACAAGTACGCCGCTGCAGGCGTAAATCTCGGAGGCGGCAAGGCGGTCATTATCGGCGATCCTAAGCGTGACAAAACCGAGGCACTCCTGCGCGCATATGGGCGCTTCGTCGATCAACTCGGCGGAGAGTACATCACGGGCGAGGACGTTGGAACGACGTTAGCGGATATGGAAGTCATCTTCAACGAAACCAATCATGTCGTGACGTTACCTAAGCACTGTGGAGGAGCGGGTGACATTGCGCCGGCCACGGCATCCGGGTGTGTTGCAGCAACCAGAGCTTGCGCAAAACGCGTCTGGGGCACGGACGAACTTAAGGGCCGCACGATTGCTCTCCAGGGCTTAGGCGCTGTAGGCTACAACGCGCTTCGGATGTTTGTGGAACAAGGGGCTCAAGTCGTTGTAACAGACATTGACCCGCAAAAATGTACCGCTGCAATCGCTGAGTTTGGTGTGACGGCTGTGGATCCCGCCGAGATCTACAAACAGGATGTCGACATCTTCGCACCATATGCTCTGGGTGCCGTGATTAACGACGAAACCATTCCGCAACTACGAGCAAAGGTTGTCGCAGGCTCGGCCAATAACATTCTTGCCGAGGATCGTCATGGGGACGAACTCGAACGTCGCGGCATTGTCTACGCTGTCGACTACGTTGCGAACTCCGGAGGAACGATCTTTGACACCGATCGTCTGCGGAAGGGTGGATTTCAACCTGATCGCGCCTGGTTGAACGTCACAAAGATTTACCGACGGATCGAGGAAGTGTTCCGTCTTGCGGAGCGCGACCATATTCCCTGCTACGCCGCCGCCGATCGTCTAGCCGAAGAACGGATTGCGGCGCTCAAAGCTGTCCGTTTACTCGAGCCTGCGAGGCTTCCTTATGGGAGCAACGGAGGCCTAGATTGAGTGCGTTCAATGTTTATTGGGCTTATGACCTGGTAGCAAACTAGTGATTTAGAACCGCGAAAGCACTATGGAACTAATGCAACTCCAGATGCTGATAGCAGTAGCTGAAGAGGGCACCCTGCAGAAGGCTGCGGAACGGGTATACCGAACTGCCCCCGCCGTCAGTATTGCCATTAGCAAACTGGAGGAAGAGATGGGGACGCCGCTTTTTGACCGGTCCCTTGGTCGCGACTTTCGGCGGACGCCTGCGGGCGAAGTGCTCGTAGATTACGCCAAGCGCCTAATTTCGCTCAGGGACGAAGCGCTGGCAGCCATCGAAGAGATTCGCACTCTCAAATCCGGCCAGCTGCGCATCGGAGCCAACCAGAGCATCGGTGAATATCTGCTCCCGCAGCTCACGAAGCTGTTTCTTGAACGATATCCCGACGTTAAGCTCAAGGTTGTAATTGGCTACTCGGACGCTATGCTTACAGCGCTCAAACACCACGAACTCGATCTTGCCTTGGTGGCCTCGCAGCCGCGAGATAACGACGTCCGAGGGCAACTGCTCATGCGGGACAAGTTGGTTGCAGTTGTGAGTCCTGGGCACCACTTTGCGACCAGGGATGTGATTCGAATCCAGGAACTTGGAACGGAGCCCCTGATTGTCCTAAGCGCGTCGTCTGAATTGCGCGAGCGAGTCGTAGAAACTTTTCGGCGCTCGCACATTCCACTGAGTGTTCGAGTGGAGACAGCGACGTTGGCGTCGATAAAGCAGATGGCGGCACGAAATATGGGAGTCGGGATCGTACCCTGGATGTCTGTGCGAGAAGAAGAAGCGAGCGGTGAACTGGCTGTGAAAACGATTGAGGAGTTTCGCGAAGAACGCACTCTTTGGGTCGTGTGCCGGCGGCAAACCAGTGAACCCTCGCCCGTTAGCCAGGCATTTATGAAATTTATTAAGTCAGAATGCACACACCGGTCGTGAAAGCTGTCTAAGAGTGTCGGGGATAGGCGCGAGTCTACTACCGGGGTAACGGCGTTCGGAAGCGGGGGCATATCCGCGGCAGCATGAGTCTATCCGGCAGAGCGAAGCTTTGCTTAGCATAAACACAATTGAATGGGAATCAAGGTCACCCTGTGTTATCAGTCGTTGTCCGGTTTGGGTTGCCGGCACTGATAAAGGACAGGCAGGTTAGTTTAGTCCTCCGTGCTGATTTGCCTGTCCCACTTTGCAATCACGTTAGGATGACCAGTTTCGTTTCGTGGACATCCTACAAAGCGCGAACGTCAAGGCGAGTGTTGTGGCCTCTGCTGCGGAAACTCCGGGCAGCGTTCTATTGATACTTCGCTGGGATGTTCGGCTGTTCTTGACATCGATGTGATCACGCAAGTCACGACACTGAGACGCTTGCGGCAAGTCCCCTTAAACTACTCTGAAGAGTATTTGGGGCTGAAGGATTATTGAGAAACTGTCTTCAACTTCGAAGTTAATTCCCATGTTCGCGTAATCTCTTGTCCCTGGAGAGCAATTGAAAACAATTTTCCGGTATGTGTTTGCGCTATTTATCAACGTTTCTGTATTGGGACACGCCACAGATAAAACGACACAAAGCGTGTGTCCATCGAATAAGTTGCAGCACGAGTGTGGATCGGAGAATGCCTCACAGCCAGCCTCAAGGACGGACTGTCGAACAGAAAGAATCGAGCCCCGGAAGGAATCAATAGTGGTGACCGGGACTTTTGCGCCAGTGCCCGCAGAAGACATCGACCGGTCCGTTTCAATTGTGGATGCGCGAGAAGAACCGTTGCTCTACAACCATTGGGTCGACTATTCGCAGCTCGACTCGTCGGTTGACTTGCAACAGCGCGCACCGAACGGGGTGCAAGCCGACCTTTCGATTCGTGGATCTACGTTCGAGCAAACACTGGTGCTGCTGAACGGTTTGCGCATGAACGATGTGCAAACCAGCCATCACGACCTGGACTTGCCTTTACCCACCGAGTCACTGCAGCGGATCGAAATCCTGCTAGGTGCAGGCTCAACTTTCTACGGATCGGACGCCGTGGGAGGAACGATTAATTTCATCACCGGGTGGCCTACGAATTCCGAAATCCGCGTGGGAGCTGCCGTCGGCAACTTCGGGATCAACCAGGAGACGATGTCCGCTGCTTTCCTGACAAGCAAGTTGGATCAGCAACTGACCGTCGCACGAGATTTTTCTACCGGTTTCATGCCAGATCGCGATTACCGCAGCCTGACGATCTTTTCGAACAGTGGCGCCCAGACCGAACTGGGCCGCACCCAGATCATGCTGGGATATGGCGACAAGCCATTTGGGGCAAATCAGTTCTACGGCAACTTCGATTCCTGGGAGAGAACCAAATCATGGTTCGCCGGGCTGAAGCAGGATATGGCTCGCAAGACAGAGGTCGATTTCGGCTATCGCCGGCATACGGACGAATTTGTACTCCTTCGGGACAACCCCTCATTTTACGAGAACAACCATATAGATGAGAGCTGGCAAGCCGCGCTTCGGCGAACCCAGCCTCTGGGACAGAATTCCACATTCTTCTATGGCGGTGAGGGATTTCACGAGTCAATCGAGAGCAATAACCTAGGCGATCATGCGCGTAGCCAAGGCGCGGCATATGTCGACTATGACGTGCGCGCATTGGGGAGATTCTCTTTCTCCTTCGGAGCGCGCGAAGAGGTGTTTGACACCGGTCGAACTGAGTTTAGTCCCAGTGTTGCCGCGGGGGTGTGGGTCAAACCAGGCTGGAAATTGAAAGCTAGTGCAAGCCGTGCCTTCCGCCTGCCCACCTACACGGATCTCTACTATCACGACCCAGCCACATTAGGGAATCCGAACCTGGTGCCGGAAACGGCATGGAGTTACGAGGGAGGTTTGTTATGGGACCGAGGAGGCCACTACAAGGCAGAGATAACCGTTTTCGAGCGACGGGTCGAGAACGATATTGACTATGTCAGGGCTTCATCGGCCGATCTCTGGCACGCGGAAAATCTGGGACGTGTTGATTTCACAGGCGTGGAAACGTTTTTTGAGTTACGCCTCCCGCATCGACAACGACTTGATGTCTCCTACACGGGACTGTACGGCGCACAGAATGCGTTGAACGGGGTGGAGTCAAGATATGTGTTCAATTATCCGGTGAATGATGTCGTGGTTAGCTGGCAGGGCGCATTGCCAGGAAATGTGGTTGCCCGCAGCCGGCTCGGAGTAACAGAACGCCATACTCGCGATCCCTATGCACTTTGGGACGCGAGTGTTGGGCGGGAATTTCGCCACGTGGCGGCACATCTAGCGTTCTCTAACCTCACGAATACGCAATATCAGGAGATCGAGGGCGTAGCTATGCCGGGCCGTAGTGTGGTTATCGGCATGGATTTATTTGTGACCACAAAGAAGCGCTGACTTTAATGGATTTGTCTGATCGTCTGGCGCAGCCCTGGTTCTGGATTTGAGCCTTACGCCGGAAACCTTTCGAGACTCAAGATTTGAGAACGTCCATGGTGGTCAAGATGATGAAGTGAAAGATTCACCCGGCACGGCAACGTGCCTGACTTGAAATTTTCATCAAAGAGGAAAACGCAGATGTCAGAAATAGAATTTTTTCAGCCTTTCGAGGCTCGCTACACGATTCCGGCGGTTGAGACAATTCCCGACGAGCCTCACGAAATCAGCGGAAAGCAGCTGCGGGTGCGGGAGTTATGCGCCGAGCACAATGCCATCCTGCTCGCCCATCACTATCAGCGCCCAGAAGTGCAGGAAGTAGCGGACGTCGTGGCAGACTCCCTCAAGCTTTCGCAAATGGCCGCGAAGACTAATGCCGACGTGATTGTTTTCTGCGGCGTGTACTTCATGGCAGAAACAGCAGCGATTCTGTGTCCGGACAAGACCGTGCTCTTGCCGGACCTGCGTGCAGGATGTTCGCTCGCTGCCTCCATTACCGTGGATGAACTACGGAAATGGAAGGCTAAATTACCAGATGCTGTCGTGGTCGCCTACATCAACACGTCGGCTGCGGTAAAGGCGGAAAGCGACTATTGTTGCACTTCGGCGAATGCCGCAAAAGTCGTCCGCGCCATTCCCACGGACCGGCCCATTCTTTTTTTACCCGATAAATTTCTGGCTTCGGTTGTAGCGCGGCAGACGCAACGAGGCGACATCATCGCGTATCCGGGGCACTGCCACGTTCACAAGACAATTCGGCCCGAGCAGGTCGTCAAAATTCTCGAGGAACGCCCCGAGGTCGAGCTTCTGCTGCATCCCGAGTGTGGATGCGTGAGTCCGTGCATGGCGAAAGTCGCGGACGGCACGCTGCCGCAAGAGCGGACCTTCTTCCTTTCAACCGAGGGGATGCTGCGTCACATCGGTGATTCGTCCGCGAGCGAGTTTGCCGTGGGAACGGAACTCGGCATTATGCATCAGCTAAAGAAAAAGTTTCCGCAGAAACAATTCTACCCGGTGAATCCTGACGCCGTCTGTGCCTACATGAAGACAATCACGCTCGACAGAGTCCTGCGATCGCTTGAGACGATGTCACCCAATGTGACGGTGCCGGAAGAGATCGCACGAAGGGCGCGCCAGGCCATCGATCGCATGCTGGAGCTCGCGTGAAAACGACTGCGATCCTCAATGTCGGGATCCTCGGCGCGATGAGAAGCGGGTGGATGCTCAGTTAGTGGCGATTTCGGATCAGGAACGAGAGAAAGCAGAAAAGTTTGCGGCCGGACTTGCGCCGCGCCCTCCGCATGTAGTCTCGCTGCACGAATTGATCCAGCGAGCGGATTTGCTTATTGAAGCGGCAAGCCAGGCGGTCTTACCGGATCTCGTTCCAATGACCCTCGATGCCGGGCGCGACGCGCTTGTCATGAGCGTCGGCGGGTTGCTTGGCCGCGATGAATGGTTCCAAAAGGCCAGAGAGAAGGGCTACCGAATCTATGTGCCGTCGGGAGCGATCGCCGGGCTCGATGGGGTTAAATCGGCTTCGATGGGACAACTGAAATCGGCGGTTTTGACGAGCCGCAAGCCTGTTGCAACTCTCAAGGGCACAACCTACGTTGTGGATCACAACGTGCGGCTGGAGAACTTCAAAGAGGAAACAGTAATCTTTGAGGGTTCGGCGGAAGAGGCTGCTCGAGCATTCCCTACAACTTCCAATGTGGCTGCATCCCTGCGGTTTGCACTCGAGCGTACGGTACCTATGTGCGTTCGCGTTGTCGCCGTGCCGGGCGGAACCAGGAACGTCCATGAGATTCGTATTCAGCGAGATTTCGGACGGCTCTCGGTGGATGTCGAAAACGTGCCGTCGAAAGCCAATCCGCGAACGTCTCAGCTCGCAGCCTTTTCGGCTCTCGCGACACTGGCGAATCTGACGCGTTCTCTGCGAGTCGGGACGTAGTTGCTCGCGTAAGACTGCAACTCGCACCGCATTCGTAGAGTATTGGATGCCTTACAAGTCCCTAGGGCTCCGGGCACGAGTGAACCATTTGAGGGTTGCGATGGACAACGCTCGAGACTCAAGACTTGAGAATGTGCCATTGTTCAAGACAGACGAATTCTCGATAAACTAAATGACATTGAACGGTTTGCGTCTCTGGCTTGTGGTCGTGGCTCTCACCTTGCTGGTAGTCGTGCTGGCTCTAACGGTGGCTCGTGCGAAATAGCGTGCGCCGCGGAATGAGGACTATTTTTGTCCCAAGCGTCCGTAATCAGCTTGTCTAACCGGTCCTGCCTGCCCTTCATCCGCGTTAGAATAGCGAGGGATGTCGGCTGAGCCAATCATCACGGTGCCCTTATTGCAATGAAATCATGATTGAGGGCAACGATGCCATCTGCAAAAAAGCAAGAACGCTTCCGATTGGGACGCTTTAGACGTTAGTGGCATTAAAAAACTCCTCTTTCGTCAGTCTGCCGCTCTACCGCCATTCACAGCTTGAGCCCGAGATGATTAACGGCAATTTCTGCAAGCCTGCTCCACGCACCTAAACTTACCTTGGGCTGTCGAACACCCAAATGTTGCAGGAGTTTATTTCGGTCGGTCGCGAAATATGAGGTCAGGAGATAGTCACCTCTTTCGCGACAGGCACGATAGTGAGCATGTAGCAAATCCGCGAGCGCGGTATCCCCTAGATAGGCGCAGAGCCTTTCGAAATCTTCCGCGTTCATGCAGAACAGTGGAGTGACACGCACGGAGGCGTCAGTGACATTCATCGCAGCCGAGAACTTCACCTGCAAATATCCGTTCATCGCGAACACGCTTCCGATGTCGTCCCTAGTAACAACTAATGGGTAAACCGTGTCAACCAATCGTAGGTCGAGACCCTTTACTCTTTCAGGAGCCAAGCGGTCGAAGGTTAATTCGATGGATCGTTTGAGCTGGTATACGGCTTTCGCAACGCCATCCGGTTCTTGTACGAGCTTAGCGTCCACTTCCGCCATGAGCTGATGATAGTCACTCGCGTACTTGGCCCTCGAAGTGAACGTGGCTCCCTTCATTTCAATGAATACCGCTGATGTGCCGCACACGACTACTGCATCACACAACTGCCCCTGAGATTCATCTTCAAAGTCTGGCGAATCGTTAACCGCATTTACCGTGTCGTCAGAAGCAGTTTTCAACACATCATTGCTGTAACGTTCAAAAACGTCGCCCCAAAAAGAATGCAGGTCGATTTTGTCGGCGTTTGTTTTAAGGAAATTGTGGACAGTCCAAAACGGGCCTGTCTCAAACTTCTCAGCCAAGAACGCGAAATCAATCAAGAAATAGTGGTCGCCATCCTTGAAAAGAGGCCGATCTCGAAAAGGAGTGAAATCGCTCGCGCCCCAGTCGGCTTTTTCAAAGCTGCCTTTAAATAATTCAGGAGTATTGGAAACGTAGTCCAAGAATGTTTCGATCAATTCCGGTCTCACATTGGTCGATCGGAACCACCCTCGATCAAGTCCGTAGCTGCGCGGGTCGTCCATATAAGCCTTTGGATCAAAGTTTACAAATTTGGTTAGAGCGCCGAATAGTAGCGATTGGAATGTGAGTAGCGGGAGTCCACAAGTTTGCTCGAATAGCGCTGGAATGTCCCAGTACCGAGGTTTTCGGTCGCGAAGCTGCGGGGCAGTATGATCCAACATCATGAACGATCGGGCCATTTTGTGATCGAAGCGATGGAAGCCGGACGCTTCCTGCACTGGCAACATCCCGGAGGCAAAGTACGCAAATTTATCCGGTATTGCTTCCGGTTTTTTCGGCGGAGTTCCGAGATGATCCGATGCCATTAAGAACACTTTACCCAATTCTTTGAAACGAGCTGGATCAATGTTGTGGTCATCGTCAGCGCAGAGCAGGATCGCCGTTTTTGCCACGAACAAAATCTGCTGACGATGGAAGACGTATCGAACTTCTTCTCGTGGCTGGAGTAATGTTACGGCGGTAGCCTCGTCGAATAAGTCCTTCACGAGCGAGTCGTGCGCATTCCGATTGACCGGTTCCCTCTCGGATCGAAGCAGCGCGTTCATTGCACTGCAAATGTGCAGTAGCCTTTTGCGAGGAAATGCCTTTATCGCTTGGTGAAACTCGTCTAACGTGGAAAGTTTGTTGTCGTTAAACTCGCTGAATGGAATATATGTCGCAAAAACGGCCATTTGGTTGGTCGGCCTCCAAGATGTCCCTACTCACGGTCAGGATGTTTATCTCATTCATCATAGCCTCGCTTCGCCACGAGCTCCACTCGGCTCGATTGCAACGGGCTCACCACGCTATCGGACGGTGCAGTTGTGCCCTACCCGACAAGGACTCCACAATTCCCTCTCCGGTGCTTTGTTACTTCGCGGCTATGTGCTCTCGTGCTATCATCCGTGCAGTTTTTTCGGGTCGGTGGTGTGAACCATGAGCATCCAAGAACCACCTGAGAGAGCAAAAAGACTCTGGAAGTCCGTCGTCGGCTCCGTAGTCACGGGTCTCGCCGTCGTCGGTGGTTTCCTCGGCATTTACTCTTTCGTGCAAACCTACTCTCGCTACGACCTCACCGGAAAATGGATTATCACGAACACGATCCAATCCACTTCCTATCGTCCCTATCAAGGCCTCAAGCTTGGTTACACCGTTTTCCTGACTCAGCGTGGCACGGACATTACCGGGACCGGCGAGAAGGAATCCGAAAATGGCAAGGACCTTCCGCCCGATGCTCACAGCCTCGTCAAGATCACTGGTTCCGTCAGCGGAAAGAAAATCACCGCCACGTTCGTCGAACAAGGCACGAAGCGCAAGACAGAAGGCACCTTCGACTGGACCTACGATTCCAAGACGACCGCTCTCGCGGGCACGTTCACGAGTACCGCTGCTGATGCCAACGGGCCTTCAGCGGCTCACAGAGCCGGCCCCGGCGATTAAACCCCAAAGTCGAAGGCCGGGCGACGAACGGATTGCAAATCACACGTCCTCCAAATAGAAGTGCTGACTCCACGGCTCTGTCAGCATTTTTCCGACGCGAGAGCGCACAAGCTGTGCCCTTTGCGGATCACAAGGAATGATGAAAAACACTCACTGCGTGCCGCGTCGATACACCACTGGCAGAACGGCTCGTTCGTTACCCAGATGACCCTTGATTTCTTGCCGGCGTCTCTCGATCTGTTCTGCAGCGCACCCGTTTCGGCACAGATGCTGGTAAACGATGACCGTCTTGGCGGCATCCAGAGAAGCGAACGCTTTCAGTTCCTCATAGAAGACGTATTTCGGCCCACGCTGATGATGAATTTCGACGCTCGGCACTTCGAGGCCGTTGTCTGGATCGAGGAATAAAAGGTCGCAGTTTTTGACGCACTCCAGAGAGCACGATAGCCATTTCTGCCTCGCCGAGGCTCGTGTCGGAGACGAACCGAATGTTCGAGATTCAGAGAGCGTTACGTCGCTGAAATAACAGGTGTCGGCAGGAAGAATGCCAGCACCCTCAATGCTCGATACGGATCGCTTACTGCCGACGACTCTAGCGAGCGCATCGTACAAGTCGGCGTCACATGATCTGAATCGCCTGACGTTGTTTGGCGATTGCTTGAGGTATCCGATGTACTTGCCATCATTGCCGCGCAACTCATCGGGAACCAAATACCAGACGATGCCAACGCGCAACGTTCCTCCTCCATCGCTGTTCGCGGATATGCACCGCAGCAGCCCGAGCTTGCCGAAGTCTCCAATATCGCCCGCATAACGATTCTGCATAGATCGAGTGACGAAGATAGCACCGGCGACCGGATGAAAGCTAGAATTGCGTCTTGATGGAAAATCCTTGGCTGGCGCTTCCACCGAAAAGCCCATTTGTTCTTGAGATCGACCGAGACGCCCTCGATCAATACAACGAGAAGGCCGTAGCAGGAACGAAGATCAAAGTCGGCTCGATTCCGGAACCGTTTATCGGGAATCCTGAAACGGCGACGGTGATTCTGCTCAACCTGAATCCTGGCGACTCCCCGGACGATCCTAAAGCTCACGTCGATCCTGGATTTCGAGATGCGATCATCCGCAATCTCCGTCACGAGCCGCAGGAGTATCTTTTCTATCCCCTGAATCCAAAGTTCGTATGGACGCCATGCGCCAAGTGGTGGCGGCAAAACCTGCATGAACTCTGGGAGGGAAGCATTCTGACTCGCGCCAGGGTTGCTGATCAGCTGTGCGTGATTGAGTGGTTCCCGTATCATTCGGCGAAGGCAGGTCTCCCGACGAAGCCGATCTGTAAGTCACAGCAATATTCGTTCGAGGTGGCGCGAAGCGCGCTCGGTCAGAAGCTCGTGGTTGGTATGCGTGCAAGAAAGATGTGGGCGAAAGTTGATCCGCGTTTCGGAGAAGTACCATATCTGAATAACCCGCAATGCGGAGCGGTCAGTGTCGGCAACACGCCGGAAGGTCTGTTCGATGCGATTGTGGAAGCACTTCGATAACCAACTCCTAAACCGCTCCCCCATTTGCGTCCCGTTTTTTGGGCAAATCGCTCTTCCTGCGTTTTCCTTGATATTCAACAATTATTCGTTGTCATCCACAGAATTTACACAGAAATCGGTCGTTTTCTCCGCTCTCATAGTGTCCGATAACGCCTAGCATTTTACATGGGCAGGGCCGCTGACCTTCTTCGGTTACGAGGCGCGGTCTGAGTGTACGTGAATCTTTTCAGTCACTGGTAGAAAGCCCACATTTTGCGGATTCTTAGAGGGTATGACTCAAATGAAGATTGACAATGACGCTACGCGCCGTTTAAAAGCGGAGGTTCGCCGGAAGCTGCCGTTTCTGGTTGAATTTGGTAACGAGGATGACATTCTAGCCTATGCCAAAGCTTGGAATCCTCAGATCACTGAAGGTGAATTAAAGCGCGTGGTCAGGCTCTTTCGCGCCGCGAAGCTCGCTCGCGCACATCCTCCACAATCTTGTTAGCCTTACGCTCGCGCTCGGCCAGTTCTTCATCATTCGTGCTCTCCGCTGCCACATCTATCAAGGATTCGAACTCATTCACCAGCTCATCCTGAGCTGGATTCGGATGCGCCATTTGCGGTCCTTTTTTCTTCGTCATGGCATTAATCCTCCGAGAACTAACCGTATACGCTACCAGATCGAAGAGTCAGAGTGTGTTCTTCGCATTTATACATTTAAATACGTAAACGTTTCAACGCTATAATGCAGAGACGTATAAATACGGTCAATAGGAAATTGATTCGTGGCAGGCCGTCCAAGGACAATTTCAGACAACGCGACGCCGACCTCTATCTCCTTCACTCCAGCGGAGAGGATGGCTATTCATGTCATCAGTGAAAATCGCAAAGCCAGAAAAGAGAAGAAAACAACCGCAAATGAGATTGTTGTAGACGGGGTCTGGTATCTATTAGAACATGCGGAACACAAGAGGCGTGAACAAATAGAAGCACTGCTTCCACCTTCTCCACCAAAGCAAGATAAACCACTACCTAAGGTGGCCGAGATGCCATCACTTAGAACCAAGAAAAAAAGGTAGGTAAGACTGGCTCGTAAATATTATCTCTGAAACCAAGTTTAAGTTCGTCCGCGATGTCGCTCCTGAACTGCTAACCACGCTGGCGCGACTGAGGGAGACGGCGGAACTGGCGATGGGAAACCGCGACGCGGCTGAATAACTGATCGGCTTCCGATTTTACCTGTCCGCGAATTCCTCCAGCGTCTGCTACGAGGATCGGCGGAACAAGTGACAAGGGAATTTGCTTTACTTCTTTTCTTTCAGATGAAGTCTCTTTTTTTCGTCCTTCAACCCGCCTAGGAAAGCCGTTGACGCTTGAAACCCATCACAAGAATGGTCCTTTACTCCGCCTTTTAGCGCTATAGTTTTGGTCACGACGTTTGTATCAAAATCAGCCCGCAACGTTCTCACGACGCAGGGTGGATCGCTGTCTACCGCTATCAGTTCTTTGGTGTCCCAGCGGATAACGTCATATTCATCTAGCGCAACGATTGCCTGCCCAGCCACCAAATGGGCATGAGCTTCTTCACAAAGCGCGAAGGTCTTATAGCAATGTATTTCCGTAGACAACACTGCCGGTGTGTCAGCGTCTGACCATTTTCCTTGGGCCAAGAAATACAAAGTATCAATCCGTTTCGCTCCGACCACAACATTGCTTACGTCGAAGACTTCTGCACTCTGTTCCTGCCCGACGAGTAATGCCGAACAGAGAACGACTCCGATGATAAGAAAGAATACTTTCATTAAATAACTCCCAGTTACGATCTGCTTGCCACCGATCCGATTTGTTGCGTACGACCTGCGTCGCTACTCAAGCTGCTCGACTGTGAGGAACAAGTCATACTTCGATCCTGTGGCGCCTCCAACGTCAACCATGGAGTACGAGAGCGGTGTACCCGCATTTGCCCGAACAACCCAAGTCTGCTGCGCCCACCGATATTCACCGTAGTTTTCCCAGTTCGAATTGATGGTTAGCAAGGAACACGGAACTCCTTGTTGCGTTCCGTTGTAGCAATTCTCGGCACCGTACTCCTCAGTCCAGTTCAGTTCCAGATTCCAGAAAGCCGTATTGCCGTTCGGTACCGTCACGACGCCATATGCTGAAACTCGGTAAAGCGCATTAGAAGCGGGAGTAACAAGCGTCGTCTGGGGAATGGCGGTGCTGCGGCCTTTTATTGCTACTTTAGATACGACCTTTGGCAAACTGCGATGAGAATTCGACGACGCTATCGTAGCGCTGAACAATACCAAAATCACGCATAACACTGTTTTGCGCATGGAACCCTCCTGTTAGGCCGAAGTCAGGTCAACAAATCACAGGGGAGGAAGCTTTCAGTGAGCATTCTCCGACCGTTGATTCCAGAAAGCAACAGAAAACTTCTCCAGTAGTGGACACGCCGATTTAGCGTAACGCGCATGATGCAGCCTCATGCCAGCGGACATCCGGGCGAGGTTCGGGTTGCGATTGCGGAGCTTACGAAAAGAGAAGGGATTAACGCAGGTGGAACTGGCGGATTACCTCGGTCTCCGGCGAACCTACGTCTCCGATCTTGAGCGCGGGAAGCGGAACGTGAGCCTGCTCACGATGGAGATTATCGCGCGTGGGTTCAAGCTCTCGGTATCGCAACTTCTCAGAGGGATTTAGGCTTTCGGAGCGCGGACTCGCGGGACGCAACGGCGCACATGACAGAAGATGGGTACGTTAGGCATCGGATCCTTGAGATTAGAGTTCGCTTTCCCGCGACGGTGATTCGCCCCGCTCAGCAAGTCGCGTAGTCTACGATCCGGTTTGTGTCTTGGTTCAGCCTGAAATGGAGAAGCGACGTTCTCCGTTAGTGAGTATTCCGCCTTTCGGGCGGGGATTTTCAAGGCATGGGGTCTTTCGATCCGATGGAGGTTGGGCGGCGCGGAACGAGTCCTCACGCCCCCGTTCATCAGCTCGATGAGCCCTCCGGGTTATCCCGCAGCATGGTTGCGTCCCCGCAGTGCCCGCTTCTGTTTCGCCCGGCAAGTTCATTGTAGCTCCGCAATGGCCTGCCGTTTCTCAATCTCCGGGTTGCCCGTGATTCAGGAACATTTTGGGGGAATCGATGATTGCTACGGCTCAACGTTTGTCAAAAGCGACTTGTCAAACTAACCCAAGCAGGAAAACGCCAAAAGCTGTTAACGCGTCGGCCTCGTTACGAAATCGGCGCGGAACCGTGAAGGGGTGGCCCCCTCTAATTGTCGAAACACCCGGGCGAAATGACTTGGGCTCTGAAACCCGGCACCAAGGGCTGCGTCCGTAACGCTGCTCTTCGGATTACACAGTTGCTTCTTGGCGTGTTCGATTCTCTTCAGCAGCACAAACTGGTGGGGAGGTCGACCTGTGCTCTGCTTGAATAGCTGCGAAAAGTAGTGCGGACTCATGCCGGCAATCGCCGCCAACTGGGACAAGCTAATATCCTGCTCCAATTTCTCGTTGATGAAATCGAGCACACGTTTCAGACGATATCCCGCCAGGCCCCCTTTGTAGCCGACAGGTGTGATCCGCTTGACCGCGTATCGGTTCATCAGATACACAGCTAACGTGTTGGCAAGGGATTCCCCATAGAGTCTTCCTGCCGGAGAATCGTCTTCCAGGTCGGCAGTCATTTCTAGCAACAGCGCGGAAAGATGCCTGTCGATCAGATTCCAATGCTCCGTGAGCTCAATGTCGTCCGCATCGGCAGTTTCGTCCAATGCATTCGTGAGCAACCGTCGATGGACGGCCACAGCGATGCGCTGAGTCGGTCCTCGCCAATTTATTTCATCCACTGTACCTCGAGGAAGAAGAAAGAGAGTTCCAGGACGTGACGCGAAGCGGAGATCGCGGCCCTTCGTGCGTATCTGATATTCCACACTGCCGCGCAGCACCAAATGCAAAAAGTGCTCAGGATGTTCATGGCGGGATATCAATACCGCTGGGACCGATTAATCAAGTGAACCGCAGCCAAAAACTCGCGAGCGTGTTTGACTACCCGCAGAAACGTGAGGTTCAGCCGTTGTTCATGGAGTTCATCGGCAAATTGAACACGGTCGGATTCAGCGTCGATGCGAGCATGACCGTCGCGCGATTTTTTGAGGAGCGGTACTCTCGATGGGCAGTGGACAATCTTGCCGCCAGTACTAGGAAGAACTACCGCCAGGTGTGGTATCAGAGACTGGCAACGCGAGTTGGTTCGCTGCGCGTGCGGGACGTTCGTCCAATGCACATCGAGGATGTACTCGCTTCAATCGTTCGTGATAATCCGAAGCTCTCCAAACGAACCCTTCAGCGTGCAAAAGCGACGCTGAGCGGAATCTTCACTCGCGCTGTAGCCCTCGGTTTGATCGATCGGAATCCCGTTAGGGAAATCACATTGCCGAGAACGAAATCGCGAGAGGAAGAGACGCACGCTTACACTCCGGAGGAAGTTGAGTACATGCTCGCTGCCCTCCCGAATCCTGCCAAAGCGGTTTGTGCCGTTGCGGCTTACGCTGGGCTGACCGCCAGCGAGATTCGGGGATTGCAGTGGTCGGACTACGAAGCTAAGGCCGGGATGTTGTACGTCCGTCGTGGAGTGTGGCGCAATACGATCGGAGAAACGAAAACTGTCGCGAGAAACAAGCCTGTTCCGGTCATTCCCAGGCTTAAACAAGTCTTGGAAGATTACCGTACTTCACTTCTTGTGGAGGGAGAATGGATGTTCAGTTCGAGCGTCGGAACTCCACTCGATCTCGACAATCTCGTGAAGCGGGTGATCCAGCCTTCACTGCACCATTGTGGGCAGTGCGGAGTTGTGCTCGGTAAGCATGAGGATGATGAGCATAAGTTTCAGTTGGATGAGGGCCGTCCCGTCTGGCATGGCTATCACGCCTTTTAGACGTAGCTTGGCGACGACGTTGTTCTCGCTCAATATTCCGGAACTGGTGATCCAGAGAATCCTTCGTCACAAACCGGGATCGAATGTGACAAGGCAGCATTACATTAAACCGATTAGCTCAGATGTGCTTAACGCAATGGAAACATTGGAGAAATCGGTTGTTTGTTCCCCACTCGTTCCCCAAGTCTCCAATCTGCCTACGCTAATTAATTGATTTAATTGGTGGCGGCGCGTGGACTCGAACCACGGACCTACGGATTATGAGTTGGACTTTCAGTCCATCGAAGCATCCCACTGGGCTGACGACCCCCATTCTGTTCGATCAGCTTAGAGGAAGCTGGGGGGCAAGTATCCACTATGACCGACTGCTTGAGGCTGTCATCGCATTGGATTCGCATTCCATTAGCCCAAACTGGGGGAATCCTAACTGGTGTTGGAAGCAGCGATCACTGCTGCACGTCACCGATCTCTGGCTGCGTCATCGCTTGAGGAGTTGGTGGCGGAGATGAACTCTGTGCCTTTTTGAGCTTCCGAGTAGCTCTGCTGCCTTCCGCCCCGCAACTCTCCGCTTTCTGGTTAGTAGCCGCTTTCGTACCTGCCGCTCTAAGTTTCCGAGTCTTTGCGGCTTTTTTGCCAGCCGTCCGGTGCTTTTTCGTTTGAGCCGCCTATCTTAGCCGCTGCACCGCGGTCTGCCATAGATGGTCGTCCTCCGTTGGAGCACAACATCATAAACGAGATGCCCGAGGCGGGACGAGCCACGATTTCAAAGCGGGGGGAGGGCTCGGGGAAGGCTGACAACCGGAGAAGGGTCGGGGTGTCTGCCCTTTCTCGATGAGGTAGTGTGCCACGGCGATACTATTAGCCTCGGTGACCATGATCACAACTGTGGGAACGTTTGGGCATGGTCGGCGGGACACGAGCTACCCGTCACAAGTACACTGCCGCGCTACCCGAACAGTCTAGAAAGGCAATGTGCGAATGTTCCCCGGTTCGGACCTGACGAGCGTTATGCGAACGCTTGTAGCACCGGCTGAGAAACGCAAAGCTCGCCGTATCCTGAACTTCACAAAGACTTTTCCTATCGATTCGTCATGCGGGCCGCACCGTCTGGCACTGTAAGCCTCTTTTCTGGCATACAGTTTCTACCGTATTTAGCGCTCTTGTCAGAACCGCTAACATACCCTGGCGGTAATGTGGATCCGCAAAAGCTTTCAATCGAAGCATAGGTCTGCCCCATGCGGCTCCTAATAGTGGACGACCACGAGGTTGTTCGTCGCGGTGTGCGTGCGCTCCTGCTGGAGCACGCCGACTACGAGGTCTGCGGCGAAGCAGTTGATGGTCAGGATGCTCTCGACAAAGCTCGTGAGTTAAAGCCAGAGCTAATCGTGATGGATGTGAGTATGCCGAGACTAAATGGTCTCGAAGCCACTCGCCAAGTGCGCAGCATTCTTCCCGATTGCGAAGTATTGATCCTGAGCCAGCACGAAAATCCCGAAATGGCTCGTCAGGCTCTGAAAGCAGGTGCGCGGGGCTACGTAGTCAAAGGCTCATTTTCCAAGGATTTGCTGTCCGCCCTCCGCAAGGTATCTCGCGGGGAATACTCTTTCGACCCTGCCGTTCTGGATCAAACCCCAACCGCCCACACGGACGTTGAGGAAATTCTGCAACGCAGCGCGGCATTCGAGCATGCCTTGCGTCAAAGTGAACAATTGTACCGCTCAACCTTTGAGATGGCGGGGCTGGGAATCGCGCACATCGGCCCAGACGGGCGGTGCCTGCGCGTAAACAGGAAACTGTGCGAAATCTTAGGTTATAGCGAATCTGAACTGTTGAGGCTCACGCTTGAGGACATTATTCATCCAGATGATCTTGAAGCTGATCTCTCGCAAAGGGAGAAAGTGCGGAGTGAGTCCCTCGGCAGTTATTCGGTGGAAAAACGCTGCATCCGCAAAGACGGTTCGCTCGTTTGGATCAATTTGACGGTCGCTGGCGTTCGCGACAGCGGCAAACTGGAATACTTCGTATCTGTTATTGACGACATCACCGCCCGCCGCGAAGCAGAGGAAGCGCAATTTAGACTCGGCGCGATAGTGGAGGCGTCGGACGATGCCATCGTTTCCAAGAAGCTAGACGGGGTAATCACAAGTTGGAACCCCGCAGCCACGCGCATATTCGGGTTCAAAGCAGAGGAGGCGATTGGACGTTCGATCACCATCATTATTCCGCCTGATTTGCGGCATGAAGAAGCAACAATTTTGAGTCGGCTGCGAAGGGGCGAGCGTATCGAACACTACGAAACCGTGCGTGTGACGAAGGCCGGAAAAAAGCTTAATGTCTCCCTCACTATTTCGCCAGTTAGGGATTCAAAGGGACATATCGTCGGTGCGTCCAAGATCGCCCGTGACATCACGGAACGCAAGCAAGCTGAGCAATCAAGAAATTTGTTAGCAGCGATTGTCGATTCTTCAGACGACGCCATTGTGAGCAAGAATCTCGACGGTGTAATCACCAGTTGGAACAAAAGTGCAGAACGGATGTTCGGGTACAGCGCCGAAGAAGCCATCGGGCAACACATCACGCTGATCATCCCACCAGAACGCCACGCCGAAGAGTCGGATATTCTCATGCGTCTCAAAAGAGGGGAGCGCGTTGACCATTTCCACACCGTCCGCAGGCGGAAGGATGGCACCCTGCTCGATGTGTCACTGACTATCTCTCCCGTAACAGACTCTTCAGGGCGGGTCATTGGAGCCTCAAAAGTGGCGCGGGATATTACGGCACAAAAACGTGCTGAGCACGAATTACTGGAGAGCGAACAGCGTTTTCGGGTGATTACAGATGCTTCCCCCATCATGGTCTGGATGTCGGGTACCGACAAGCTTTGCTATTACTTCAACAAGGGATGGTTGGACTTCGTCGGTCGAACTTTGCAACAAGAGTCAGGCAATGGCTGGACAGAGAATTTGCATCCAGAGGACTTCGACCGCTGCCAACAAATCTACGCCAGCAACTTCGACGCCCGCCGTCCATTCGAGATGGAGTACCGCATGCGGCATCACACCGGACAGTACCGTTGGATTCTTGACCGTGGGGTGCCCCGATACGCGGCAGATGGAACGTTCGAGGGGTATGTCGGAGGATGTCTCGATATTCACTGCCAAAAAGAGGCGGCAGAAAAGGTTCGGATAGCCGACGAGGCGGTACGCTTAATGAAGATACAGGATGAAGAACGGCGGCGGATTGCCCGCGAACTGCACGACAGTGCGGGTCAGACGTTAACCGTTCTTGGCTTGAGTCTTGCCCAACTGGTTCAGAAAACAGAAGGCATTGCACCAGAGTTGGTCAAAGACGGAAAAGAGATCGAAGAAATAGTTCAACAACTACACCGCGAAATACGAACAACCTCTTATCTTTTGCATCCGCCATTACTGGACGAATGTGGTCTAGCGTCAGCCCTTAACTGGTACGTAGAAGGACTATCACGACGCAGTGGCATAGCCATCAAGTTAGACATTGCCGAGAACGTTGGAAGGCTCTCCAACGACATGGAACTCGCGGTATTTCGATTGGTGCAGGAATGTCTCACAAACATACACCGGCATTCAGGAAGCCAGACGGCCGAGATTCGGGTATTCGTCAAGGGTGGAAACCTTTGTGTTGAGGTCACGGATGAAGGCAAAGGCATACCGCCCGAACGTTTAGCGGAGATTCGTACCGCTGGTTCAGGCGTCGGCATTCGAGGTATGCAGGAGCGCCTGCGTCAATTTGGCGGCGAACTGAGCATTGAGTCGAATGGGTCAGGTACATCCGTGATCGTCAGCATTCCCGTCCCAAAGGAAGCCCCTGCGACTGAGCCGGAGCCATTTCAAACGGCTGGAGTTCTCTCCCAATCACTCTGACGTGCCCTCGCCACCGTCCTGTCTCCCTCTTTCAGTACAGGCGGTGAAAGACCAGTGGCCCTACCTGCGTCTATCCCTCTTGACTGCCTTCAGCTTCCGGTTTTAATGATATGAGAGATCAAGTGGCCGCTGGTTCCGAACGGGTTAAGGGTAGCTTAAGGTGCGCTGCCAGATGATCCACTGACCGGATGGGGTGTCTCGGGTGTGATCGTCCTGCCACTAAACACAAAGCGGAGCACCGGTTGTCACTAATTCGGGTTCTCGTAGCTGATGACTTCAAACGTTGGCGACGCCAAGTCCGTCTACTGCTCCAGGTGAGGCCAGAATTACAAGTCATCTGCGAAGTGTCGCACGGATCAGAGGCGGTTCAGAAGGCCGACGATTTGAAACCGGACTTAATTGTGCTGGACATCGGTCTCCCGAAGTTGAATGGAATCGAAGCCGCCCGGCGCATAGGACAACTCTCTCCCTGCTCCAAAATACTCTTCCTCAGTCAGCACAATGATCCCGACATCGTGCAGGCAGCTTTGGATACGGGCGCTTTGGGCTACGTTCTTAAAATGAACGCCCTAGGGGAACTACTGCCCGCTGTCAACGCGGTTCTGCAGGGTAAGCAATTTGTCAGTAGCGGGTTAAAGAGCAAAAACTGAATTCTAAGTCATTCGGCAACGGCGTCGCCATCTGATTTCCCGTGGTATTTTACGCCGCCCGTGCTACCGATTTCTTGGCGCTCGGGTCAAGTTTTTTACTTTCAGACTGACGCCGCATTAAACTTAAGCGACAATCACATTGTCACGCCGATACAACCTCAGCGCGACCAGCTACCACGGATGTAATAGAGATGTTGCAACCGGCCTTGCCATCGTGACTACGGGGTCAGCTTCCACACAGTTCCGTAATAGCCACTGCTGCCTCCGTACGCGGCGGTGCCATAGAGATTGCCGTTCGCGTCCATAATCAAACTTCCAACGGGATATTGCCCGTCCGACCCAGCGAAGCTGTGCAGCAGGGTTAGCGTGCCGTTCTTGCTCAGCTTGTACACCGTGCCGCAGCCGGACTTTCCGCATGCGGTCCCGCTCCCGCCCGCAGTGGTGACACCGTAGAGGTTTCCCTCCGCGTCCCTAATCACACCTGCTTGGGGCGATGCCCCGTCTGTCGTCCCCCCTGCAAAGCTGTGTAGCACGGTTTCCTTGCCCTTCCTGCTCACCTTCCACACGATCCCGTAGCCGGAGGAACCGCCCCGGTAGGTGGTACCGTAGAGGTTGCGCTGCTCGTCCATAACCGGAGTTCCCATTGCCAAGGACCCGTCAGCCCCACCCCTGAAGCTGTACAACACGGTTAGCGTACCACTCTTACCCAGCTTGTATACCACTCCCTGATTGAAACCGCCGCCCTCCATGGTGTCGCCGTAAAGATTGCCCTTGGCGTCCATAATCACGCCTGCTAAGTAGGGAAGCCCCCCGTCCGATGGGTATCCGGCGAAGCTGTGCAGGGCGGTCTCCTTACCGAACTTACTCACCTTGAATACCATTCCAAAGTAGCCGGGAGAGCCGCCTTCCTCGGTGGTGCCGTAGAGATTGCCCTTCGCGTCCTGGATCAGACCTCCGAAGGGATAAGCTCCGTCCTCATTGCCCCCACCGAACTTGTGCCGCAAGGCCTCCGTCCAGCGCCCACCCGTTTTCGTCAACTCGAAGACGGTGCCGCAGCCGGGGTTACCGCATCCGATTCCACCTCCACCGTACGCGGTAGTGCCGTAGAGGTTCCCCTTGGCGTCCATAATCACACCGGCATATGGATAATACCCGTCCTCTCCAATGAACTTGTGCAGTACGTTCTCGGTGCCGCTGGTATTCACCTTGAACACCGTTCCAACCCCGCCGCCCTGCTGGGTGGTGCCGTAGAGGTTACCCGCCGTGTCCAGAAACAAACCTGCATACGGATTCCAACCGTCCCCGCCAGACGGCCCTTTGAAGTTGTAAAGTACGGTGAAAGTCTGGGCTTGTGCCGATTGGGTTGTAACTGCCCCCAACCCAAGCACGGCTGCTAACGCCAGCGCGGCATTTGCCGCTCCCAAACCTCTCCTTGAAATCCAGCCCCAGCGTTGCTTTAGGTTCGTCATCAGCACCCTCCTGTCAAACGCCAACCATCGTGCCCCTCGCGGCTCAAGATCGCAAAGAAACTAACTGTCGCTACGCTGCGTGAATCCAGCGCTGCACATCCACCCATACACCGCCCCGTCTCTCCTGGAAACGAGTCACTGTACCAAGAACAGCGATGTCTTTTCCTTCAGGACAATGCCGGATGATGAGCGGAGTGCTTGACTCCGTGGACTCAGAATCAATCCGACACTCGATGTGACAGCAGTCGCACTGGAAGAACTCCGTGCTGATCATGCGTCCATTGTAGCTCGGTACGCTCCGTTATCTTTTTATCGAAAGAGTTTTCCGCGAGGGCAGGGCAGGAAATACCACTTGCCATTTAGGCCTGTGATGCCGCGAACCCAAGCCCAGTATCGAACTCACTCGTGCTCTTCGCGCCGCCAGATCGACAGTCCGCGTTCGCCTAGGGCCAGCATGCCTAGCGTGGCGGGTTCGGGAGTAGGTGTGTTGAGGGATGTGGCTGGCTCCGCGTCATCTGGTCCTTTGGTCGCGCCTGCGATGATAGGTTTGTTTGCGATTGTCTCGTAAGCATAGCCGGTTAAAAGAGCAGTAATCTTTCGACTTCCTGGATTGCAGCTAGTCTTCAGCCTTGCCCAGCCGTAGTGGATTTCTCCTTTGACGACGAATTCCACACCCAGATATCGATGCTTCACATCATTCCAGGAGCCGTGGCATCCGTGAGTGGCATTTGCGTAGAGCATGTAGATGTATTTTCCAAAAACGAATTGCGCGCGTGGTCCAATCCGATTTCCAGCCCTAAGCGCAAAAGCGTAAGGACGCTGGAAAAGGGAGGTGCCAAATCCCACAACCCCATTCGACGGTTGGGCCGGAAGGGCGTTCAAGAACCCTTGCCCACTGCCTTCGAAGGTGTTTGAGACGTTCTGCAAACTGAAATCGGTCTTTCCGTCATGGTTGAGATCAACAGGAATCGTTTGATTGACCCCGATGAATCTGTGGGCGGGCGTGTAAATGATTTTGGCCTCGGCGGGGAGTGCCAGCGCCAGTATTCCCACCCCGGCTGCACCTGCCGCGATTGCATACCTATTGAGCTGGTAATGAACTGAAACTGGAAGGCTGGCTGTCGGTCGAGAATGGCGGTTCATAAGTTCTCCTTGCGTAGCGGCTTACCGCGTCCCGATTACCGACTCTTCCCGTCGCCAAATAGAAAGTCCGCGCTTGCCCAGCGCAAGCATGCCTAGCGTGGCGGCGGGAGCGGGCACAGTCGGAGTCGCATTCGATTCCTCAACGCTGGCATCTTCCGGACCCTTGGTTTTACCAGCGATAATTCCCTTGCCAGGGATGCTCTCATAAGCGTAACCGGTCAAAGTTGCGGTGAAGGACCTTGCTTGCGTTGTCACCGTGATCCGCGCCCAACCGAAATGAAAACGTTTGTTGATCTGGAACTTTACGCCCAGATAGCGATTCTTGACGCCCTTGCCTCCATTCACCCAGGGACCGTGCCAAACTGGCTTGTAGTGTGAATGCGTATTCGTGGGGAATACAACCGAGCCGAGGTCAACGGCGCTCTTGGAATGGAATCGCTCACCGCCCACGATCTTTGCCCCAGGTTGCACAGCCGCTCCCCACACGTTACCCATGGATTCAGCCACCCTGAATGCGTTCAAGGCATTCGTACCCATCGACGAAGACGCACAGACGACGCGAGTGCCGTTAAAGAATGGGTTAAGACAGGCCAGCAAAGCATTGCCCCCGGTGTCGGTGTGAAAACCATAGTGAAAAAGGAAGAAATCGACGATGCCATCGTGGTTAAGATCGATGGGCAGTGGCTTGCCGCTGATCTGCACATTTGCCGGGGTGTAGATGATCTTTCCTTCGGCAGACGGCAAGGCCAGCATCCCGACTCCTGCAGCCGTAGCCGCGAGTGTATACATAGTGAGCCGCTGATCGATTGATTGGGAAAGGCTGGCTGGCGTACGGGGCATAAAGCCTCCTTTGGAAGGCTGCGAGATTATATTCCGGGCGTCCCGATTGTTACCACAGAATTGTAGTCTGCGCTGGTTCGCCCGTACTACGTGGCGCTCACATGAGCCACTCAGTCGCGTTCTTCGCGCCGCCAGATGGAGAGTCCGGGTGATCCCATCGCTAACAGTCCAAGGGATGCGGCTTGCGGAGCCGGTGTACCCGGAGATGCGACATTCGCCTGCTCGGTGCGGCTGGCATCATCCGTGCCTTTTGTTTTGCCCGCGATGATGGGCTTGTTGGGAATCGTCTCATACGCGTACCCGGTCAGCGTAGCGACAATACCGAACTGGTGATCAGAGACATTGAGCCGCGCCCAGCCGTAATGCGTTTTACCTTTGATCCGGAACTTCAGCCCCAGGTAACGATTAGTGACATTTCCCCATCGACCGCTATGGCTGCCAAATCCATTGGTATAGTGAGCCATCAGCAGTCCTGAGAACGACTGCTTCGGACCGATCTCTGCTCCGGGTGTAAGAGCAGACGCATAGTAATTTTCCCCTACTACTGCGTTTCCCGCGACTGCTCTTGCAACGAGAGTAAATCCACACCAGTCCCCACAACTAGATGTGTTCTGAATGCTGAGGTCGGTGACGCCGTCGTGGTTGAGATCGAGGGGGTAACTGTGATTCGGTCTAATCACATGGTGTGTTTTTGTGTAAACGATCTTCGCCGCAGCAGGCTGTACCAACGCCAGCACTCCCACTCCGGCTGCTCTGGCAGCAAGTGCGTATAAGTTGAGCTGGTGATGAACCGATGCGGGAAGGTTGGCGGGTGTTCTGGTCGTTCGTGCATGGTTCATAAATTCTCCTTGCAGAGCCGCTTATTGCGTCGCGCCTACCGATTCCTCCCGCCGCCAGATTGACAGTCCGCGCTCGCCTAGAGCAAGCATACCAAGTGTGGCCGGTTCGGGAGTGGGAGTGGTGAGCGCTGCATCCGGTCTTTCCACGACATCGTCCGGTCCCTTGGTTTGGCCCGCTTTGATCGACCTGCCGGGGATGGTTTCGTAGGCGTAGCCCGTCAGCGTGGCCTCGAAACAAGGGTATGTGGCATCCACCGTGAGTCGCGCCCAGCCGTAGTGGATGCTACCCTTACTCTTAAACATGAGCCCAAGGTAACCTCTCACTGCCTTATACCAGCCGTTTTGCCATTGGCCATAAAAGCGGCCCCTGTAGTAAGCGGCCATCCCTCCGCCGCCAGCGTACCAGTGCCGCTTGGGGCCGACTAAATATCCTGCTGGGAGTCTGAATGCAGAGACAGCGCTAGTGATGGTTCTTGTGCCGATCACCGCGTTCGTGGTGGCCGAGATGGCATCAACTAGTAGGAGAGCGTCATGGTGGCCCGAAATAGTTCCACAATCATTGAATATCTTAAAGTCAGTGACTTTATTGTGCTGGAGGTGAATGCCGTAGGTTTGGTTCCGTCCGATTACGACGTGCGCGGGCGTATAGACGATCTTCGCCTCGGCGGGCCGGGACATGGCCAGCATTCCCACACCCGCTGCGCTGGCTGCGAGCGCATACATATTGAGCTGTTGGTGAAGCGAATCGGAAAGGTTGATGGCGTTGCGGGGCCGGGGAGAGCGTGTCATAAGGCTCCTCCGATGGTGGTTCATTATCCGTCTGCTCGGGTCGAGAGTCAACGCTGCGATTTCTCAAGTGATGAGAAGAGGCGATAGCGCAAGTTTGCGCCGTCTGTTCTCCGGGGCTTGGGGTTTTGAGGGTAATCGAGATGTTACACGAATTGACTTTTTCGCCTGTCTACGCCCGTTGCTTTCAATTTTATGGAATCACGCGGAACGGCACGTTGCTCTTCAGCACGGCGCTCGGTGTGGTCACGGTGACGTAGCCGGTGGTCGCGCCTCGGGGCACGGTCGCTTTGATAAACGTGTCAGAGACAACAGTGAAACGCGAAGGGACTCCCTTGAACGTGACGCTAGTGGTTCCGGTGAAGCCTTGGCCGAGGATGCCGCCGTTCTGGCCGACTTGTCCCACCGCATGAATGAAGGCAACGAAAGGGCGGAGTCCCACATTAAGACTGTAGACCGTGCCGCAGGAGCAGCGGTTTGTCCCGCCGTTAGATGTCGTTCCGTACAATATTCCGTTCGTCGCCTGAATCGGTGCTGCCCAGGGTTCTGCCCCATCAGACCCACTAAAGCTACGCAGGGTAGTCAGTTTGCCGCCTGGGGTAATCTTGAAGATCGTACCGGCATTATTAGCCCCGCCGAACTGCGTTACACCATAGAAATTGCCATCGGTCGCTCGCGCCAACCCGTTCACGCCCATGTCGGGCCCGTCCCCGTCTGGGCAATTCGCCTGAACACAAAAGGTGTAAAGCGTCGAAAAAGTACCGCTCGGGCTTATCTTGAATACGGTGCCACACCCGCCAGTACAGGCAAGATTTCCGCCGTAAGCAGTCGTCCCATAGAGGTTGCCATCCCGGCCTTGCGTCAGTGCGCCTATCGGAGATGCGCCATCGTTTCCATTGAAACTGTGTAGTGTAACCAACGTGCCGTCAAAAGCTATTTTGAAAACTGTGCCGCAGCCGTAGGGAGGACAGTTCGTCCCACCGAGCGTTGTTAGCCCATATAAATACCCGTCGCTCCCTTCTACCAAATTTGCGATTGGGTTCGAGCCGTCGATACACGAATCTTGAGAACAGAAATCGTAGAAGGTGCTGACGGTGCCCCCGGGAGTCATTTTGAAGATCGTTCCGCAGCCCGGTTGGTTCCCCGAACAAGAATCACGCAATCCGTTTCCACCGTAATAAGCTGTCCCGTAGAAACTCCCGTCACTCGCCTGAATCAGGCCATTCAAACCGTCACCGTATGGACAATTCGGATACTGCGGGCAGAGGCTATCCAGTACGGTGAGGTGACCCGTCCTCCTAATCATAAAGACCGTACCCACGACGGTCGTACCATAAAACGACCCGCTAGTTCCGAGCAGCAATCCCGCGTAGGGTGTCACGCCCTCGTTAATCTCCAGAACGTGCAACATTGTCAATTTGCCCTTCAGGGAGATGCCAAAGATAGTGCCGCACCCATTCTGCTCGGGATAGCAGTTGTAGTCTCCGCCTTCCGTAGCTGTTCCGTAGAGGCGAGCGTCAACTCCCTGAGCCAGAGAAGAAAAGGGGAACCACCGTCTGATACATCGAAAGTGAAGATCGAGGAAAAGGTCTGTGCCTGAACGGCGACCGTCATCATGGTAGTCACGACTAGCACAGCCCAAAGTCGTTCCCAGACGGCTATAGACATCGGCAATCTCCAAGGACACTAAGTCCGCATCATCATCCTAAACCCAGTGGCAAGGGGATTCGCGATTAGCATGCTGAAGATCGCTCAACTTCCGCAATCAGGCATAGCTGTTGAAAAACTCACACTCTAGAAGTTCGCAGAAATTTCATCGCGCTAGGATGCCCTATAAACGACGTTCTCGATTTTGGTGGACATTTTCTATCCCTCCGCCGGGACCGTTTTTTCAAAAGAGGGGGTTTTTCAACAGCCACAGGCGATTACACGTTTTGAGAGCTGGGCTAGCCACGCCAATGAGTGTAACCGCGATGTTACAAAACCCTACATGAAACCGGCTGGTTCCGCACGACTGCAACCTTTTGGGCGATTGACAAACCGGAGAGAGGCGAACAAAATTGTGCGCACTTGTTCGCGGCTTTCCGTCGAACGAGTTCTTTGGAGGTTGTTCATGAAACGAATGAGCGTCGCGGCTTTGATTCTGTGCGCGTGTTTCGCGCCTGTTGCACGTGGTCAGCAGCCAGCGTGCAGGTTCTCCCCGTTATGGGCTGAGTTCCACAAGCACAACATGATGCGATGGAATCGGTGCGAGAACGTGCTTAGCGTCCACAATGTTAGCAACCTCGCCTTGAAGTGGAGCTACACCACGGGGGGCGAGATCGCGAATTTAATATCGCCTACGGTGGCGGGTGGGGTCGTCTATATCACTTCGAACGACGACATGCTGTACGCGCTCGACGCACACACCGGCACCAAGCTGTGGAGTGACAACATAGGTTTCAGTGTGTCGTCATCCGCCATTGCGCATGGGTTAGTTTATGTCGGCGCGGGCGATTACAACGTGTACGCACTGAAGGAAAGCACCGGCGCGAAGCAGTGGAGCTACCTCACTGGCAACTCTGTGTATTCCTCGCCTGCGGTCAGGAATGGAGTGATTTATGTCGGTTCGGACGACTTTAACGTATACGCGCTGAAAGCCAGCACTGGGGCCGAATTGTGGAAGGTTCGTACAAACGGTCTTGTCTTTTCCTCTCCCGCAGTCGCAAACGGCGTAGTTTATGTCGGTTCTTTCGACGGAAATCTATATGCGCTGGACGCCAAAACAGGAGCCTACCGATGGAGCTACGATACTGGCAACTATGTGGATTCCTCTCCCGCAGTCGCAAACGGTGTAGTTTATTTCGGTTCGGACGACTTTAACGTGTACGCGCTGAAAGCCAAAACCGGTGCGATGCTGTGGAGTTACAATGCGGGCGACTATGTGGATTCCTCGCCTGCGGTGATGAATGGGGTTGTTTATGTCGGCTGCCACAACGGCAACGTCTATGCGCTGGACGCGGGTACGGGGGCCAAGCTGTGGAGTTACCTGACAGGCGACGCTGTTTTGTCGTCGCCCGCTGTGGCGAATGGAGTAGTTTATGTCGGCTCGTGGGACAACAACGTGTACGCGCTGAACGCAAGGACCGGTGCGAAGCTGTGGAGCTACACGACTGGCTCACATATAGGGTCCTCGCCCACGGTGGCGGACGGGGTGGTTTATGTCGGCTCCTATGATAATAAGGTTTACGCCTTCGGACTGAAGTGAAGGATAGTCCCTGGGGTAGGCAAGGGCGACTCTCCGAACGCCGCTCCACCCGATCTCAACCTCAGCTATGAACCTCGCAGGGATAACTGTCGCAACCAGGCGTTTACACGTTTTGACCGCTGGGTCAATGAGTGAAACGGCGATTTTTCGCCAACTGCCCCTACGGGTTCTGAGGAACTCGGCTAGAGCCTTGCAAGTAAACCAGCCGCTACTTCGAGATCACTAAGGCGTATTTACGATTTTATGCGGCTGTCCAGACGAACCCGCCGCCAGATGGCCAAGCGTGGCAGGCTCCACCACGACACCTGGTCCACTCGTCTTGCCTGCAATGATCGCCTTGTTGGGAACAGTTTCATACGCGTAGCCGGTCAGGAGCGCTTTGACCGGTTTATTGGGCGAAATATGCCCGATCCGCGCCCATCCGTAGTGAACCTTGCCCTTAATCGCGAATCTCACCCCAAGATAGGCCTGTCCCTTGACGTTGAGCCAGGGCCCATACTTCCAATACGACGTGCAGTCGGGATTGGAGAAGACTCTAAACATTCCGGCGGCGTTCAGTCGATTATTGAAGCCGCGACTCGGTCCTACTCTCTTCCCCTCGGGCAGAGCCGCCGCGCAGAGGACACCACCACTCAAGACAGAATATATTTGGTTCTGAGTTTGGGTTTTTGTGGTCCACCTTACGCTCAGCGCGCGAGTGAAACCTGAAGTCCGGTTGCTGGAATCCAGGAGAAGCTGGAAATCATTTACGCCGTCATGGTTGAGATCGAGGTAGAAATTCTTGTTGATGGGAAGCCGTTTGTGCGCCGGAGTGTAAACAACTTTAGCTTCGGCGGACTGGCCCAGAGCCAGCAGGCCCACGCCTGCCGCGCTGGCCGCCAGAGCATACGAGTTGAGCTGGCGATGCAGTGATTCGGAAAGCTTCCAGGGTTGCCTTGATGTGCGCTTCATTGGTACTCCTTGGGCGGGTATTCATTATCCGCCACCTCGAATTGATGTGCAAGAAGGCTTTCTCAAGCGACGAAAACACGATTACACGTTTTGACCACGGTCAGTAAGTGCTATGGCGACTTTACGTCAACAGTCAAGTATTCCTCTAGCTGCCGCACTGGCAGTCGAGCCAGTCAATATAACTTTGGAGTCATGGCAAACACAAAGATTCTCCGCCGAGCTTGAGGGTGCGCCCTCCACAACCGTAATAAATTGGGTAGTGAGGGAACGCGGAGGAGACATAGGACAGGACGGGGTTTTCACGCCAGACTTGTAGGCATTTATCACGTAACTGCGCTAGCAACCAAGGATGGCATCGTGCTGAGGGCAGCTGACGCGAAGGTCACTGTAGTGACGCAGTATGACGGACCCGCCGTTCGATAAATCGTCGCATCCCACCACAGAAAACGGAAAGTCTAATACTCCCCCGTCGCCAATGTGTTCTTGCTCCCGTCTTTGTTCCGATACATCAGAACCCAGCGGTGCGCGGTCAGTTCCAACAGATTCGCGTCGGGCATCTTAGCGGTAGCATCCCTTGGCTCAACAGCCATAATCCAAGTTTCCCGATAGCGTCCAACCAGAGATTGAAGTTCAACGCCGTCTACAAAGAAGAATGGTCCTTGTACCACTGCGTCCTCGTCAGAAAGAAGCCTACTTCTCAAGATGTGGCACTGCTCGTATTTGATGAGATGTCCGAATGCACTGGATCGCAGTGCTACACGTTCTCGGAGAGATTCACTGACGAGCCATCGCGCTTGCTTTTCAACCCTTTTTTTCGCTGACCCTGAAAAATGAGGACATTCCTGCTCCTGAGCCCCGAGGATCAAAGACAGAGCCAATAGCGAGACAAACAGGATGGAAAATTTCACAGTTCCTTCCGATCACCCAATATTATCCGCCTGCCATAACGCTGTTGCCAATTGTCACCGGATGCCGGAGCGCCTGAGGGCAAGAACGCTCGTAGGACACTTCATCGTTGGCGTACCAGGCGTGGGTGTTGACAAAGTCCGTGATTAGCGGTCGGGATGGCGGGCCGAAGCATGGTAATAAGTAAGGAGGACAGATTGCCGTGCTGGCCGCAGCATGCGTAACCGCACCTATGCCTACATCGGGACTCGCAGAGGTTACGACAGCAACGCAGAGCAGGTAAAACTCGCCATGAAGTTCGCCAGGTTCAGGCCCAAGCCATCACAACCTGACCACAAATCCACGCTCCGGGCCATAGACCAGCTTCTTCTTCGCCAGTTGGCGAAAGGCCAAGTAGCAGCTTGACCGTGGCAGGCCAGTAGCCTGACAAACTTCGTTGATGTGGACCGCCGAGTTCCGCCGAAGCGCCCAGTAAACCAACTTGGCTGTGGAATGGAGATCACGGCGAGACATGATCGCGGCGAGTGGCGAGCGCCGGGGCATTGTGGTATTTAAGCTCTCAGAGCAAGGATGCGTCAAATCAGTGCGTCGCGCGGACGCAACGGCTTGCCGATGCGAGGAATGAAGAACGACTGGCGACTCTTACATCGTCAAGTTCACGTCGCCCGGTGTGCGATTCGCGATCTCGATGCCTGTAGAATCCGATTCGCTCCCCTGCCCAATGATTTCCAGAAAACGCTGTGCCAATAATTCCAGCCTTTTCTTCTTCAGTTTTGCGTTTTGGCTGGCGTCCCGCATTTCCAGCACGAGCCGGGACATCTCGGTCGCGATCTCCAGAGGAGTGGCCGGTATTGTCGAGTCTGGTTCAGAACGCAAACTTGCGTGACGTTGCGCCAGTAGCATTCGGCGCTCTTTCGATGATTGGGTTCGGCCCTTTAGCAGGTACTGGATCGTTCTCAGGGACCGGCCTAATTTGTGCCTCTTGGTTTCGACCCATTGCGTCCAAGACAAATTAGCGGGTGCTCCTTTTCGCAGATCGCTGCGCCTGCCGGGAGCCGAAAGTCGCCGATTCATTTCGAGAAGGTAGGGCACCAGCACCGAGAAATCTTTCGCGACGACATCCAGCCCGTGATCGATCTTCGCGTCGAGGGCGCTGAAGGATAAAGATGCTGCATCCGTGATTGAACGTATTTGTCCCCGTACACTGGGCGGCCGTAGTCGCTGAGCTTTATCGACTTCTGGCGAGTAGTTGGCCCAAAGACATTCGTTTCGATCTTCCGGTCCCGCTTTGATGCGGACGCAGAGGAGTTGCATGTCTCGTGCCCATATCGGCGAACCGAGTCGATGTAAAAGAGGATGCGGATATCCGCATAAAAGCCACCGAAACTTAGCTCGCAAGAGCATGTCCACGAGCGATTCGTAATCGACAGTGTCATCTGAATAAGTTTTTGACCCGGGCAGTTGGATAGGGCCCGTCCACCATCACCACGTCGTCCGCGGTGAGTTTTTCTAGCCCCAACTGCCGCCAGTCGAGTGCCGTGATCTTTGGCCGGGTGCGTGTGAGTATTCTGTGGCACTCACGCAGCGTTTGTTGGTATCCGCTGCATGAGACGCCGCCGCCATCATCTCCGTCTCCGGCACCACCTTTGCGTCCGGAATCGTAAAGCCCACCGCTGAAGGAAAGATGCGGTGCAAGCAAAGAGGCCGTCGGATCGCCAGTTTGTATGCCCTGCGCTGCCGCTCAAATTCAGCACGGCTCCGCCGCGGGATTTCTATCGTGTCCCCATGCGTTCTGATGGCATCCAGAAAAGACGCGGTGGCAAGGTCGTTGAGCCACCACTTTTTGAACTTCAATCCTTGCTCGGCGGCCTCCCAAAATAGATTGGCTCGCCCGGCAAAAGGTTCAAGATAGATGCGGCCTTCACGGGGCAGAAACGAGACGATTTGTTTGGCCAAGCGGCCTTTGCCACCCGGATACGGGATTGAGATGGACATTTATGGATGTTCTTACAGCGATGGCCAGTGGCAAAAGTGGCGAGTGATGTTCGCAGGAAGCGTTTGGGGGATTCGGTCGCGGCTGTAGGCGGCGGGAGTTGGGGTTGAGTATTCCTCTGATCATTCGTAGTTAGGGCGATTCTTCCCACCTGACTGTCGCACCGTGAAGAAGGCGGCGTGCCGTCTCTTCGGCCACCTGTTGTGCCTCCTTCACCGATCTTCGACACGCGTCGAGATTGTCTTCGAACGTGTCTCAAGACCATCCTCCGGCGGATTTTCCTATTCCAATGTCCGGGCTGTGACGCCTTCACCCCACGGTCCGATGTGTCGACGCGCTTTAGCGTCCTTCAATACAAATCCTTACGTCTTCCTCACGCATTCTGACCGCACCGCATAACAAGCCCAGCTAACTTCCAGAGAACGGGATCGGTTGCAAAGGTTCTGCTCCGACCCGAAATCTCTTCTTCCAATCTCACCGAGGTGAATGATGAAGTCGTACTTCAACAGCATCGTTATATCGTTTTCGGTTTTGGCCGCATCCGCATCACTTGCGGCTGCACTGGACGCGCAGCCTTCACAAAATACGATCGTGGTCGGAGCAGGTCATGACCTTCGCTGCAGACTCGAGAAGGGGCTCCGCATCACTAAGTCAGGCGAGCCAATTACAGCAAAACTGGTTGAGCCAGTTTACGCCGGCACGACTATCGCAATTCCAGAGGGCTCGACGGTTAAAGGACATGTCTCCTCAATTTCCAGTACGCCCAGGCATACAGGACAGCTTCTGCGTGGCGATTTCACGCGCCCGCGAACAGCAAACGTGACCTTTGACAGCCTTATTCTTCCCGATGGCACAGCGTTGCCGATTCATACGGACTCCACCATTGGAGTCAGTGATATAAGAACGGCTCAATATCTTCCCAAGTCTCAGCGTCCCGGCATCCGCCAGAAGATGAAAGATGCTGCCAAGCCTTTGTCCGAGCCCAACAAATTGCAAAGATTGAGCCAGGCCGCCGTGACGAGTTTACCTTATCACCCCGAATACCTCAGCCAAGGAACAATCTTCGATGCAACACTTCTCGATGCCGTTGAAACGCTACCGTCGGTCGATCAGGCTGAGACTCATTCTCCGCCCGACGATGGCTATCTTCACGTTCGTCTCTTGACGTCTATGAACTCAGCAATGAGCGCCGCTGGTTCGCCGATCGAAGCCGTGGTACCTCGTCCGTACTACAACAGGGATCACGTTCTGGTCTACCCGCCAGGCACAAAACTGGAGGGCACGGTCACCAAAGCCGTGGCCGCTGGCTGGATGAAGAAGAACGGTGGACTCTTGTTCTCGTTTCATTCTGCACAGACCCCAGACGGGACCACAACTGAGCTGTTCGCGACCGTTGCCGGCATCCAGGCGGCCGGTGGCCAACGCCTCACGGTCGGACTCGAAGGCGACGTGAAAGCGACGACCTCGACATTTTCCCGGTTGCACGCTCCGATCTCGCTTATCGGCCCCTCTAGGGCTGTTGCTGATACCACCGTCGACAAAACCGCTTGGTCCCGTGCAGGTGAAGGGAATAAAGGATTCGGACTGCTTGGCGCGGGCGCAGCTCAAGCGTCGGCGACTACGGCAATCGGTTTTGGTTATTTCGGCGCAGCCGTGAACATATACGATGCGTTTCTAGCCAGAGGTTCAAATGTGGAACTGCCCGTCAATACGCCAGTTCTGCTGCGAGTTGATGAAAATGCAGATCGGCCCGGTGCAATCGATGCAACGGCAGTCACGTCAGAGAATATCCAGAAACATTGATAAGTAGCGGTAGCGTAACGTCAGCCAGAAGGGCCACTTCGTTATTAATCAGTGCCCGAAGGAAGACACGCCTTTCCGCAACGAATTTTATGACTGGCCGCAACGGAAGAAGGAGGAGAAGTGACACAAAAGTACAAAAACACACGATCAAACGTATATGCCAGCCGTAGTGATTTCTGTCACATCTACGTCGAGCAGATGAACAGCCTTTTCTTGCTATCTCTCCTACTGACCGCAAATCCTCAGAAGGCCGAGCAATGCTTCCTCTCTGGATTTGAGGACTCCGTTAGGAATAATTACGTGTTCAAGGAGAGGGCGCATTCGTGGGCTCGCCGCTGCATCACCCTTCGCGCAATCCGGTTGCTTTGCCCTCGGCCGGGCGAAGAAACCGAGTCGAATGGGGCAAGGCTTTCGCCGTTGATCGAAAACGTGCCCCCAGAGATGCAGGCGTACCCGGACTTCGCCCGCATCGTAGCACTCAATTCATTCGAGCGTTTTGTATTCATCATGTCAATCCTGGAGAACTATTCCGCGCAGGAGTGCTCCCTGCTTCTGGGCTGTTTTCGGCGGGATGTGATTAACGCACAGGTAACTGCGGTCCGACATCTAGCCAGCGTCGTTATTGCCACGGAAACACGGCCCGAGAACGATTTCGTCTCCTTTGCAGGGGTCAAGTAGACAAACTAGCGTCGCCACTGAGATTCCCGACACAACCCACTAAGCCTCTCAAGGGTCCTTCACCCGGAACCATACAAATTCTTACAAACACCTCACGCATCCTGACGGCACGCTCGTCATGATCCCGGTACTTTGAAGCAGGAATACCTTTCCTGCCCGGAGAACCATGACGAATCATCGCCTTAGATTTGGAACTTTGTCGGGCATCCTGTTGGCTGCCACTGCGATAATTTCTGCTGACCCTTGCGCCCTCCTCTCACAAGATTTGGAAAGCCGATCCCCATCTGCCCTGCTTTCACAGGATGGCTATTCGGCTGTGTCCGACCGGGCCAAAAAGCACATGCCCTCTGCGGATGATGCGGTGATCGCCACCCTTCCCGATGCCCCCATGCCACAGGATCAGGCGCAGGACCAGACTCCATCATCGCCGCCGGACCCTGCAACACACCTGAATCAATTTCCAATCTTGTCTCCGCGCCTGACTAGAGCTGCTCTTACATTTCAGGGTAAGTTTCAGATATACGCCCACAAATCCTTCGGTCCACCGGCCCTCATTCTGCCCGCTTTAGGGGCGGGAGTGGGGATGATCAACCCACCGAGCAAATATCCCAGGGAATGGAAAGATGGCGGCGGCGCATTCGGCAGAGACTATGGGTACAGACTGGCAGATCGTACATCCAGAAACACCGCCCAGTTTTTAACAGGCGCCCTTCTGGGGGAAGATCCCCGCTACCTCCGTTCGACCAGCACCAATCCGTTCGCCAGGACCGCACATGCGCTTGCCTTCACCATCTTCAATAAGACCGATTCTGGAAAAACTACCTTCGCCGCAAGCAATTTCGCTGCTGCGGCTGCCGGAGGGTTCGTTGGGATGGGGATCCTTCCGCATGGCTATAACGACGTTACACACGCCGAACAGCACATGGCGAGCGAGTTCCTGCAGATTGGTATCGGGAATGTCCTGACTGAGTTTGAACCCCAATGGGGACCTTGGGCCAAAAAGCTACGCATTCCCAAACTTCTGCCAGGTTGGTGGGTTCCAGAACATCAACACCACCCGTAGCTCGTAGTTGGGTTCACATCCCGGTTCTTCCGATGCGCCTCAACCCTTTGGTTGCGAAGCGAATTCTAGACACATGCCCGGCGCCGCATTTCAACGGACGTTGAGGGTTCAGCTATGATTGCGTGATGAAGAGGTCCTGAACGCTTTTATGAATTCGGCGTAACGGATCCGCTTTTTTCACTGTTCGGGATTTATACATGGTCCAGCTTGCAAAAGCGGAAGAAGCAATGCGAAAGCATGCGCGTTTGCTGATCGTGGACGACGACCCGGATCTGTGCGACCTCGTGCAACGTTACTTGGAAGCTGAAGGGTTCGTGATATCGGTCGTACATAACGGTGCTGAGGGCAGCCACGCGGGGTCAGGCGGCAATTACGATTTGATCGTGCTTGATGTGATGTTACCCGACATCAAGGGTTTTGATGTCCTGCGAGAATTGCGCGCGCGGGTACGCACACCAGTGCTGATGCTAACAGCCAAAGGAGACGAGTTTGACCGTGTTTTGGGCCTCCAAATGGGAGCGGACGACTATTTGGCAAAGCCGTTCAGCCCGCGTGAATTGATTGCGCGCATCGGGGCCATTCTTCGCCGATCGGGTTGGCAGTCGGAGCAAGGCAGCCCGCCACGGCCACTCGCAATCAAGTCGGGCGATTTGGAACTGGATTTGGCAGGACATGCTGCATCCAAGTCGGGAAAGCCTTTGCACCTAACGTCGGCAGAGTTCGATCTGCTGCGTGCATTCTTGGAATCGCCCGGAGAGGTGCTTTCTCGAGAAGCTTTGGCGGAGCGAGTCCTGGGCCGCAAATTTTCGCCTTTTGATCGGAGTATCGATCTTCACGTAAGCAATCTTCGCCAGAAGTTGGGCCCACAGACTAATGGCGCGGAAAGAATCCGGAGCGTACGGGGGGTTGGCTATCTATATGCTTGGCCGCGGTGATCTTGCTTGCGTGTGTCGCGTACCATTGGCGTCTGATCTCAGGAGTAAGAGGTCGGGAGCATGATCTTAACCTCGAGGCCATTCGGATTGGCGTTCGATGCGATGATTGTGCCGCGGTGTTGACGAATCGCTTCAAGAGCAATCGCAAGGCCGAGTCCCGCGCCGTTGCTTGCCCTTGGATTGCCACCGGGTTCCTTTACACGGAAGAACGGTTGGAAGATTTGTTGCAGCATCTCTGCGGGTACACCGGGGCCGTAATCGCGGACTGAGAGAACTGCCTGCAGTGACGGGTTCATTTCCTCGGTTTTCAAACTCACTTCCACTTCACTCCCCGGCGCAGTGAACTTAATTGCGTTGCGAACGACATTCTCGCAGGCGCTCCGCAAGGCCTGCTGATCGGCCTTCTCAATGACGATGCTTCCTTCGGCTTCGAGCCTCACAGACTTGCCACAAGAGCGTGCTTCGAAATCGCCGTCAGCCACCACTTCCTGCACCAGTTGAGACAAATCGACATCGCCCTTCGCCTCGGACGACAGACCTGTTTCCAAACGTGCGAGTGTCAAGAGCTGTCCCATGAGCGTATCCACCCGCTCGACATCGCGCTCCATCCGTTGCACCAACTCTTCGGACGCGGGCGACTGCTTTCGCAAGAGAGCTAAAGACATAATCAATCGGGTGAGTGGAGAGCGCAGCTCGTGTGAAACCGTGCTCAAGAGATCCTTCTGAGAGCGTACGAAGGCACTCATCCTTTCAACCATGACATCAAAATCCGCCGCCAAAGCCGCCAGTTCGTCGTGTCGCTCGGATATCTCGACGGGGGCTCTCACGGTTAGATCGCCCGCCGCGACCTTTCTCGCAGCAGATTGAATCCCCTGAATGGGTGCAACGATGTGGTGCGTTAGCCAGAAACAGAAGAGTGTCACCATGAGCAACACCACCGCTGAAACCGGCAGCCCACCGCCCGCGGTAGCTTTCAGGAATTTCCCCACTTCCAAGCCGCTGCGGACGAGAAGAACGTAGGGATGTCCTGATGGCGAAGTGAATTTATAAGATGAGCTGTGCGAGCGCAGTCCGTAACGCGTAAGAACGCGGCCGTCACTTCGGGCGGTACGCACTATAGGGAGGCTGTCTGCGGGAATGGGTCGAGACAAAACATCCTTGCCATACCCATCGATCAGATAGAGCTCAATCCCGGATTTCCCGACCAGCCCTCGGCTGAATTGTTCGAATTCATGTGAACCTCCTGATTCATAGGCGTGTGCAGCCTCGTCCGCTACTTTGGGAGCAAACGAGGCAATGACATCCGTAGGTGGAACCACTCGAGTGCCAAGCATGCGGCTAGCCAGGAAAATGGCGAACAGCGCCAGAACGGTGAACCAAAACCAGAGAAACACCTTGGCAAATAATCGTCCAACGGGCGTTCTAGCGTTCGGACCGTTGATAGAGGATTGAATCGTCACAGACTAAATACCGCCTGATCCTTTCTCTCAGTTAGGGTATACCGCAATATGTCCCGACTCACCAGCGAGAACGCTTCCTCCTTACAAATCCATACAGACCTCCGACACATCCTGTCAGCGCTGTCGCTTGACGTGCAATAGCCTCGAATCATGCCAAACGATCGAGCGGCCAATGCCCATCGAAGTTCGTGGCGCAATTGAATTTAAGGGGAGAGAACATGAAGAGGCTCGAAGGAAAAGTTGCGGTAGTAACCGGCGGGAACAGCGGCATCGGGTTAGCGGCGGCCAAGCGCTTGCAGGAAGAAGGCGCGAGGGTAGCCATCCTGGGCCGAAGCAGAAAAACGTTGGACGAAGCGGTCAAAACCATCGGCAACGGCGTCGTGTCGGTGCAGGGGGACGTGGCCAAACTCACGGACATAGACAAGCTATACGCGGAAGTCTCGCAGAAACTGGGCAAAATCGATGTCTTGTTCGTGAATGCGGGAGTGGCGAAGTTTGCCCCATTTGCCGAGACCTCGGAAAGCACATACGACGAGAGTTTCGATATCAACATCAAGGGAGCGTACTTCACCATCCAGAAAGCCCTACCGCTGCTGAATGATGGCGCGTCAATCATTCTGAATACCAGCGTTGCGGGCCAAACAGGTACCGCAGGGACCAGCGCGTATTCGGCAACCAAAGCAGCGCTGCGTTCTTTGGCGCGAACCACAGCGGCGGAATTGGCGGGGCGCGGCATTCGCGTCAACACGGTCGCGCCAGGGCCGATCGTCACGCCGATCATTGAGAGGACCGGACTTTCAAAAGAAGCCATCGATGAATTTTCGAAGCTGCTGATTGCGCGGGTTCCGATGATGCGGTTTGGACAACCAGAAGAAGTCGCCGGGGCCGTAGCATTCTTGGCGTCGCAAGATGCCTCCTACATCACAGGGGTGGAAATCAACGTCGACGGCGGGCTCGGACAAATCTAGATCGGTCTGGCGGTTGGCCAAGGGCGGGCGAAAAGCGGCCGAAATGGCAAACGGACAATTACTGCAAATTCGATTCATATCACCGGTCGGCAGTGTAGGCGGGGGAATCTCTAGCGCTGCTTTGGACGAGGCGCTGGCACAGGCACCGCACTTCATCGCCTGTGACGCGGGCACCACCGATGCAGGTCCATTTTCGCTTGGAATGGGGGTGCCCGCGTTCCCGCGGGAAGCTGTGAAGCGTGACTTATCGCTCATGCTGCGAGCTGGTCGAAAAGCAAACATCCCGGTAATCATAGGGTCTGCGGGGACGG
>Ga0210409_10000430_pt1 | contig 70866 bp, 65 predicted proteins | sample IncBWH17MmetaG_FD_161649 | JGI IMG/M metagenome (GOLD analysis project Ga0210409, IMG submission 161649) | Forest soil microbial communities from Barre Woods Harvard Forest LTER site, Petersham, Massachusetts, United States - Inc-BW-H-17-M | ecosystem: Environmental > Terrestrial > Soil >... | reverse complement strand
GGCCGGATGATGGCGACTTGCACCACGAGATCGTAGAACTTGACCGGAGCATTGCGCGGAAGCGAAGCCATCTGCGCCCGGCTTTCGACCTGAAACATTCCAACTGTGTCCGCGCGTCGCAACGTTTCATAGACGGGAGGATCGTCGGGAGGAAGTTGCGCCAAATCGATCGGTTCGCTGTAATGCTTCGGAATGAGTTCCAGACAATCTTCGAGCACCGCCATCATCCCGAGGCCGAGCAAATCCACCTTCACGATGCCCATGTCGGCGCAATCGTCCTTGTCCCACTGCACGACCACGCGTCCCGGCATCGTTGCCGGTTCGAGCGGAACAACCGAATCAAGCTGACCCTGGCACACAACCATTCCGCCGGAATGCTGTCCGAGATGCCGCGGCAAATCCTGAATGCGTTCGCACAACTCCCAATACTTCCGGACGCGGGGGTGATCGAGATCAAAGCCCACTCGCTGAAAGTGGTTTTCGAAGTTATCCGATGGACCGCGCCATTCTCCGCTGTTCACCACGCTCGAAAGCCGGTCGAGCGTTTCCTGATCGAATCCGAGTGCTTTGCCCACTTCCCGGGCCGCGGACTTGTCCCTATACGTAATGACATTAGCGGTCATCGCCGCGCCGAGTTGTCCATAGCGTTGATAGACGTATTGAATCGCCTTCTCTCGCTGGTCTCCGCTCGGCAGGTCCAGGTCGATATCCGGCCATTCACCGCGTTCTTCCGAGAGAAACCGTTCAAAGAGCAGCTCCATGCCGACCGGGTCCACTGCCGTAATTCCGAGCGAATAACAGACCGCACTGTTCGCGGCCGAGCCTCGTCCCTGCACGAGAATTTTCTGCGCGCGGCAAAAGCGGATGATGTCCCATACGATCAGGAAGTAACCGGCCAGACGCAGCTTTTCGATTAGCGCCAATTCCCGCTGCACCTGTCGCTTGGCTCGCTCGAACAATCCTTCGTCTTGTTTCACGGCATACCGGTTTTGAAATCCTTCTTCCGTGCGCTTTCGGAGAAACGAATCCATCGTTTCGCCTTCAGGAACGGGATACCGAGGGAATTCGTAACCGAGTTCGGCTAGGGTGTATCCGAGTCTTGCGGAGAGTTCGCTGGTGTTGTGAATTGCTTCCGGAAGATCCGAGAAAAGCTGCCACATCTCTTCCGTCGATCGGAGATAGCGCTCGTCGTTGCGTTCAAGAAGCCGTCCAGCGCTTTCGAGCTTTGCGTGGTTTCGAATGCAGGTGAACACATCCAGAATCTCGCGCTCGGGGACGCGCGCGTAGCGAACGCCATTCGTTGCGAGAAGGGGCAGACCTAGAGTTTCGGCAAGACCAACGGCCGCTTGATTGCGTCGCTCTTCGACAGGATCGCAGTGGCGCTGTACTTCGATATAGACATTCTTCTTTCCAAAAAGAGCCGTCAGCTTTTCAACCTTCTTACGAGCGTCGTCATAACCTATGTTGGCAAGCGAAGCGGCCAGCACGCCTTCTTCGCCGCCTGTCAGACAAACCAGGCCTTCCGCGTGTTCGGCGATCTCCTCAAGCGTGGCCGTTCCTGTTCCTTTTTCCTTTTCGCGCAACTTATAGCGCGTCATAAGACGGCACAGGTTCTGATACCCAGTCCGGTTTTCCACGAGCAGAGGCAATCGCACGGGCCGTGACGAGTGGGAATTCGGCATCCATGGAGGCAACCCAGCCCGGTTTCCGAAACCTTCGACGGAAACTTCGGCTCCGACGTGCGGGCGAATGCCCACCGATTTTGCCGCCATGTGGAATCGCGGAGAACCATAAACGCCGTCGCGATCGACGAGGGCCATCGCAGGCATATCCACTTCCTTTGCGCGAGACACCAGGTCTTCCGGGCGCGAAGCGCCTTCAAGAAAACTGAATGCGGAGGCGGCATGCAACTCGACGTACTTCAATCGTAAATCCCTTCCACAAACCAGCGCTTCACTCGCAGGTCCATGTAAACGCGATAGACCGCGGTCTCTTCTTCAGCTTCCCGGCCGCTTTCGGATTGAACTCTCTGGCGCAACGGCCGCACCTTGATGTCCCATTCATCGCGCGCCCACGCGGTTTCCGACCACCACTCGCCTTTCGTTCTCCATGGACCGGAAAACGCCAGAATTCGTCTGCGCGCTCCTTCGCACCCGAGAAACATGGGCTTCCCTTCTTGAAATTCCACCGTCGCTGGAAGGGGAGGCCGGTAAATGCGCATTGCCGCGGTGGCTTCCTTTTCTGTGGATGAACCTTTTTCTTTCGTCTCCAGCAAAACAAAACGTTTTTGCTGAAACGAGTTAGGGCTATGCGTATCCAGCAGTACGGGAACACCAACCCGGTTTTCTCCTACGGTGTTTTGAATCCGCGCGAGCGTGATTTCGAGTCGCTCCGGATCGGGAGAGAGTGGCAGGAAGAGCCCCAGCTGCTGGGACCGCGCCTTCACGGGAGTCGTCAACATGCAGATGGATGTGACAGGCAACGAAGGAGGGTGCTTCTCAAGATCAAGCTGCAAGAGCTTCAGAAGGAGTTTGCCGTCTCGCGCTGGCACTGGGAGCCTGAGGGTCCGCACATGAAAGATGGGTTCCTTGTTCCGTGAATCGACGCGTTCCAGCGTGAGGGTGACTTTGATCTCGCCGATGGCGAGAATGTGCATGCGCAACCGCCCGCACAACTGTTCGAGAAGCCGATTCAGGACAAAGAGCAAGGGCTCCAGCAATTCCACCGGAGAGTCCAAGTCCATGTGCTCTTCGAAGCTCGACGGAAAATCTTTGGCGATTAGCGGCTGATGGTCTGCGCCGTGTGCCAAACGCCACCAGCGAAGGCCTTCCTGTCCCAACCGTTCGACGATGGCCACTTCGGGAAGGGCCGCAAAGCCCGCGCACGTGCGTATACCCCAGCGCTTCAGTGTCTCGACGAACGCAAAGGGAATTCGGAGAGCCTCAAGTGAGAGGTTTCCGATCCGCATGCTCTCCTCTCCGGCTGGAATTACGGTGACACCCGCGAAACCTTGCGCTGCGCACGCTGCGGCCAACGGGCTTCCAGCCACGGCAACCCTTGTTTCCAATCCCACTTCCGTGGCCACACGCTTCAAATCGTGTGCGATTTTTTCGGGCGAGCCGAAAAGCTTCTCGCATCCGGCAATGTCGAGTACTACCGTATCGCAATAATCCCGGCCCTCCCGCTTTGCTCCATCCTCGACACGCGGCGAAATCGTCCACGCGCAATCGAGAAGAGCCGCGTACGCCGTGGCTTCCTGTGAAAGCGAGCGCCATCGACAGAGGAGCCCCTCAAATGCTCCTACCTGGACTTTCGTCATTCCGCTCTCGACCCCGAGGTTTCGCGCCTCGCGGTTCACGGCGAATACCTTCGTCAGTGGAGGAGCACCGGCAAGGACGGCAACGGGCTTGCCTCGAAGGTCGGGCTCAAGACGAACGACGGCCTGCACGGGAAAATCCGGAACGAATAGACATGCGAAAGCCAACGTGCGTCCCCTGAACTTGGTAGAGGAAGGGAAACAAACAGGACCTTCTGGTGGCTTATGGCGTGTGAGTCCGCCAACGAGCGAAATCGGCAGGTTTCGACAACACTCGTGAACGCTTTACTTCTCCCTGAACTTCAAACCCCGCAAACGTCGAAACGCCGGCTTCAACGCTAGCGGCGGCACGGCTCCAATTGTCCGTTCTTCGCCGGCACTGAAGAACCAGCGAAGCGCAGCTTTTTGCACAAGACTCCTCCCCGAGTAAAAGCAGAATCGTTGGCGTGTTCTCAATCGCACGGCGAAAACGAAACCACGTGCTCAACTCGATGCGGCGCGCATCGACCCAGGAGATTCCTCCGAGATCGACCACAACCACCCCCCACCCTCCGCCGTGCAACAGTAGGTCGGTCGCTTTTAGCGCCTGTTCTAACCGCTTCCATGGCTTCCCGCTTTTCGGCCGGTCTCGCAATCGGGGCGATGGATAGGATTCGCGAATCGAAGGCAATGACCGTGGAGGCCGGAAACCTCGCCGTGGAAGTTCCCGGTCTCGTTCGATTTGCTCTCCTGAACAACGCGCGACGACATGGAGCTCCGCTGACTCTGGAGATGCGCCCTGCTTTCCAATCAGAGAAGGAATGGCTTTTTCGACGCCGCGCATCAATTCACGGGGGTGCCGCCAACCGTGTGCGGACATTTGCTTCCTGCTACCGGAATCGATGCCTCTATTTTTTCCTATCTCCTTCTCAGCACGGGCAAAAAACGAAGACCCTTCCAAATCCTGTCCTTGGCCGTCGATCTCTCCACAGCGAATCCATAGCAATCGCGGAAGTTCCACTCCCGCGGCGGCAAGAGACATTGGGTTCAGGGAATCTGAAACATCGACAAACGCGCACGCTTCTTGCCGTTCCGTTGACCGCGCAAGCAATGAAAAAGCTAGACTCGTTCGTCCCGAGGAAGCGGGCCCGCACAATTCCACGAGAGATCCGCGAGCGAAACCGCCACCCAGCACCGTATCGAGTTCCGCAATGCCAGTCGGCTGAAGTTCGACCTCAGGCCGATTCTGAAAACCTTCCAGACCGCGCCCGACAAGACCTGCTTCGAATTTCCCTTGCTTAATAAGGATAGCGGTCATTGTATATTCGCTTTTTCTTCGCCTATGCGAGATTGTCGTCCCACCGCGCCGAGTTGTCAACCCTTAGGCTCGACGCACGTGTGCCGCCTGAGCGGTATACTCCGATCCTCTAGGCACAACCACCACTCGAATTACAGTCATGTCATTTCGAAAGGGCCGCGATGGGCGATGGCGACGAATTCGAGGTAACGTCGAGCGAACCCGCTGGAGGCTACGCGGTTTGCGCCGAATGTTTCGGCGACGGTGACATCCAAGCCTTCGTCCGTTCCTGCATCGATACGAATGAGTGTGATTTCTGTGGCAGAAGAAGCCGCAGACGCCCCATCGCAGCGCCTCTCGATGAAGTATTTGATTTCATATTTTCTGCAATCGACCGTGAATACGAACGTGCCGTCGACGCACTCGGCTGGAACGGGGCGGAGGGAGGTTTTCAAGGTTCGCACTGGGACAGCGCCGAATTGCTAGAAGCGATCGGACTGGAACTTCCTAATGATGACGGTAGGCTCTTTGACATTTTGGTCGAATGCCTGGGCGATGAGGTGTGGTGCGAGCGCGATCCGTACTCGTTGCGCGAAGACGAGCGGCTGGTTGCAAGTTGGGAAGCATTCTGCAGCTCTATCAAGCACGAGCGCCGCTACTTTTTTCTCCGAAAAAAGAAAAAGCGCTTTGACAGTGAATACCTTGCGCCTTCGGACCTTTTGAGGTTTATCAGCGAAACAGTCAATCAGCACGAACTTGCAAGAACTCTGCCCCCAGGTTCGCTCATCTACAGGGCCCGCCAGCTGAGGCCCGGACAAGTTCTCCGCACGCCATACGACTTCGGCCCTCCCCCAATGGAGCTCGCCACAAGCCCGAATCGAATGAGCCCGGCTGGCATCGTGATGTTTTATGGCAGCGAGGAACGGGAAACCGCAATCGCGGAAATAGACGATGATCGAACTCTAGGCATCGCGGTCGGAACTTTCCGAACAATGCGAGAGGCAACCATTCTGGATTTGACCGTGCTTCCGAAACGTCTTGGATTCTTTGAACAGCAGTCCGACACCAGCGAAGTGAACCGATATGCGCTCGAATTCCTACACCGGTTCGTCAGAAGTTTAGCCGCGAAAGTGGAGCCGGGCGGGCGTGAGCATATTGACTATGTGCCGACTCAGGTTGTCACTGAATGGTTTCGCAGCGCCTTTCGACATCGCAAGAAACTAATTGATGGCATCCGCTATATGAGCGCCCAGCACACTGGAGGACGATCGCTGGTCTTGTTCGCCGATCGGCACGACGTGGTTCTCAGCGCCCGACAGATAGGGAAGGTCGCCAAAACAATGGGTATAGAGGAGTGGGAGCTTCGCTCCGACCACAGAAACGCATGGCTCAAGCTCCTACGGAAACGCGTGGAACGGAAGGCAAGGCGGCGTCGCCGTCGCAGTCGCTGAAGCTTCAACCTAGAACAATTGCCCCTGGGTCGGCCCGTCCAGAGCGACAGGCATAGCCGATTCGGCGTCGTCAATCTTCGAATTGTTGAGTTTTCTGCTGACGGGATAACGGCGCATCAAGTTCGCGTCATAGGGCTTGAGAATGTCACGAATCGCCTCGAAGTCATTGACATCGGGATCGAGCCAAACATCGTACTTGTCCGGCGGCACAATGACGGGCATACGGTCGTGGATCTCGGCGACTAGGGAATTAGCGACCGTTGTAAGAATCGTGCAGCTTTCAATGATCTCTCCATCGGGACTCGTCCACTCGGCCCACAGTCCGGCGAACGCAAAGACTTCGCCTTCCCCGACCTCAAAACAATACGGCTGTTTCACGGGCCCTACTTTCCGCCACTCGTAAAACCCATCCGCTGGAATCAAACAGCGTTTCATCAGAATCGAATCCCGAAAAGCCGGTTTTGTTGTGACGGTTTCCGAACGGGCATTGAGAGTCTGCGTTCCAATGCTCATGTCCTTCGCCCAGGATGGGACAAGTCCCCAGCGCATGGCCGTCAACTTCCGATTTTTCTTCCCGCCTTCTTTGCTGACGGTAACCACTTGCTGCGTAGGCGCGATGTTATAGCGCGGGCCGTCTTCGATCTCTCCGGTAGCTTCGAAACGCTCAGCCAAATAAGGCTTCGCATAAGTCAATCGATATCGGTTGCACATCAATTCATTGTCCCAGATTTCCGAGCTTTCCATTCGCAGTCCACAGAGTGATTCGTTCAATCCATTTGTTTTTGCACTGCCCTTCCTGGCTAAACCCTGCGCCTGATCCGCCCGCTTCTTCTGTCAAGGGTCTTCGCTGCGCTCCGATGAACGCCATACCCCGGCGCCCTTGACAGCGCGGACGGACAGTCGCCTTCCCCCGCCACGAAGGGCAATTGCTTTTCATGCGCGGCTTCCCGCCGCGCCTCTGACAAGCAAAACCCAAATTCAAATCAAGGAGTTACAGAAATGCAAAAGACAGAACGAAAACCGCTGTTTGACCTCGGCCAACTCGTCGCAACACCCGGCGCGCTGGCCGCACTCGAAAAGTCCGGACAGTCGCCCATGGACTTCCTCTCGCGCCACGTAACAGGCGATTGGGGAGAAATTCCAGAAGAGGACCGCAAGGAGAACCAACTCAGCTTGGAGAAGGGGTTTCGCCTCATGAGCAGCTATCGCACAAACGCGAATGTCGTGGTGTGGGTGATTACCGAAAGTTCGAGGTCTCACACGACTTTGCTTTTACCGGATGAGTACTAAGCGGGAATCGAGACAGGAGAACACACGATGACTACCATACTCCAAAACAACACCAATGCTTCCGCGCCGTCAAACGTGTCCTCAATGCAGGACATTCCGCTCAACCAGATTCAGGAATCAAAGACCAATCCGCGACGCCAGTTTGATGAAACAAAGCTAGCCGAGCTGGCCGAGAATATCCGGCTGCACGGCGTCCTCCAACCCGTGCTTGTTCGCCCCTTGCCCGGCAACGAACCGGGTCGCTACGAACTCGTAGCCGGGGCACGGCGATACCGTGCTTCGAAACTCGCGAAGCGGGGGACCATCCCGGCGTGCGTCCGAGAACTTACGGACGCCGAATGCCTCGAACTGCAACTCATTGAAAATCTGCAACGCGCCGACGTGCACGAGCTCGACGAGGCGCGGGGTTATGCCGCCCTCATGCGGTTGCAGCCCGAAACCTACACCGTCGAAACGCTTGCCGAGAAAATCGGGCGTTCCGAAAAATATGTCTATGCCCGCCTGCGCCTGATGCAGCTGATCGAGGAGGTGCAGGAAGCGTTTTACATCGGCAGACTCACGGTCGCGCATGCGTTTGAAATAGCGCGGCTCCAACCCAACGACCAGCGCCGCGCCTTGCAGGAATGTTTTCCCAACCACAAGACAGCGGCGGCGATTATGAAAGATGGGAAAGCGGAAGCGGTGACCGTGCGCCAACTTCGCGCATGGGTCGAGCAGGAAATTCATCTCGACCTGACCAATGCTCCTTTTGACCCGCAGGACGAAACGCTCCTTTCTCCCGCAGGAAGTTGTGCGAAATGCCCAAAACGTACGGGAAACAATCCACTCCTTTTCCCCGAAGTGCGGCAGAAAACCATCTGCACCGACCGCGCCTGCTACGGCATGAAAGTGGAAGCGTTCGTCCAGATTCGGACGAAGGCGCTTGAGGAATCGGGGGAGACACCGCTACGCGTCTCCCACGCTCCTTCGTGGCAGACAAAACAACGCAGCCCGGATGTTCTCTATGAAGGACACTACCGCACGGTGAAGAAAGGGGAGTGCCCGCAGACCAAACCCGCCGTCGTGATGGATGGAACCGAGGCAGGCAAAGTGCTCCATATTTGTCGCGATGAAGAGTGCAAGGTGCACGCTCGCATCACGCACTACGAACCAAGCCCCAAGGAACGGGCGGCCCGAGCCAAAGAGCTGCTGGCCGAACGAACGGAGAAACTCACCCGCATGCGCATTCTGAACGCGATTCGCAAGAAACTGCCCGCGACGCTGTCGCGTCCCGACCTAGAAATGGTCGCTCTCGACTACTTCGAGCGGCTCGGCCACGACAATCACCGCCGCCTCTCTCGTGTCTACGGCTGGGAGGAAAAAAAGACCAAAGCCGCGTGGGGCGGAACTACCGTGGACTACCGGGTCATTGGAGAAAGAGCCGTTCGCGGCATGAGCACGCCCGAGGTGCACCACTTCCTCGTCGTCTGTTCGCTGGCGTCCGACCTGTACTGCCCCGGCTACGACCCAAAACAGTCGCTCGCGAAGGACTCCAACCTTGCGAGCGCCGCCGCTCGATACAAAATCGACACAGCGAAGCTGTCCAGCGAAGTGCGAACCGAACTCTCAGCCAAAAAGGAGAAGGGAGTTGCGGGAAAGGCCTCAGCCAAGACCACAAGAAGGGAATAATTCAATCTGAGAATGGTTTGACGGGCCGCACACTTCGTGCGGCCCTTTTCTGTTACGCAGCTTTCGCGACCCGCTTGCGGCCAGCCGCGACCTTCTGAGCCATGGCCAACAGCAACTTTCGGTCGGAATCGGTGGCCTTGCTCAGGCATTTCACCAATTTGTGCAGGTAGATGGAATTTTTTCCACTGCTGCCCCACACAATGTCATCCGATGTTTTGCGTTTCAAGAGATTTGGCAGCTTGGGCGGCTCCTCGCCATCGTAGAACAATTGGTAGAGCGGAATTTCAAGCGCCCGCGCTAGTTTCTCCAGAGTCTCAATGGCCGGGACGGTGTGGCCATTTTCGACGCGCGAAATATAGCAACGCAGAAGTCCTGTCCGCTTCTCAATATCTCCCTGAGATAGATTCTTGGCTTCTCGCAATTGCCGTAAGCGATCACTAATAATCACGGTTCTTTCTCCTTCGCTGGCCCGCTCATCGAAATTAGCGCCCTTCCACCAAACGCATCGTAACACCGATGACGCGCCCTACAATCTCCGCATCTTTCGGGTAAGAAAAGCGCCGAACCTCGCATTTCGAAGTCGGATGCGGTATCGAGGAGAGATACCCTTCCCGCATCTCGCACCAGCTGCAGATGTACTCCCCCCGAAGTTCAATAAAGAAAATTGGCCGCTCGTGTTCGTTCTCCCATTTGACCGGAACGATTTTCTTCTGGCTCTGATCGATATGAACGATGGAGCCCGGCCTGATGATCGGATACATCGTGCGATCGCGCATGCCCACAAATCCGTACACGCCGTTCTTCAAATCAAGATGTTGAATGAGCCGGATGGGAATCTCACCCCATATCTCCGCCAGCCGCGACAGAAGATTGGTCCGATCGAGCGGCTGGTCTTCTCTCGATTTCATTGGAACAACAATCGTCTCTTCGGAATCCGTCAAGCTCGAAGCGAGTTGCGTTCTGCGTGGAGCAAACATCGCCTGGTCCCGGCCGAAATCCCTGAGATTGCATCCGAAGAAAGTGAAAAGGCTCGACCAGTGAACGCCATAGATGGCGCCGAGCGCGTACAACTTAAAAAAACTTGGCGTGTAGATTCCGTTCTCAATGTTGTTCAGCCAACCTCGGGAGACAAAGAAATCCTGGTTCTGCTTTTGGTTCGCTAGACGCCGGCTGAGCGCTTCCACTTCTCTGAGCGTCAGTTCGAGGCGCTCCCGTAACCGCTTCAAGCGGATGCCTCCGCGTTCTGATTGGCCGCCTGCTTCCATAAACGGGGACCTGGCGTGGATACGTCGTTACTACCCAATGCTTGACGTGTACGCAGTCTAGCATGGCGCGCTGTTACGCATTCCCACGAGCCGGGTTCGTCCGGAATACCGGACAACTGTCCCTAAATACAGCCAACGAAAAGTTTTATTCCCCTAACGCGCTGTCTGGCATTGCACTGGCGGGACCATGCCACCTCCCCGTACTAGGCCCCCATCTCTTGAGGACACGATTCGGAAGATCCTCGCTGTTCGCGAACTCTCGCTTAGCCAAATCTCCCGTGCCTCCAGGTCGCGTGCTCCGGCCAACGCTTTCCAGCGCATTCCCCACAACCTCTACAGTGCCCTTCGTATGCGTTCGTTCAGTCCGAACGTCTTTCAGGTTTTTGAGCTCAGCGTCCTTACCGGTTATCGCTTCGCTGATTGGCTGGAGGTCTTCGGCTTCTCGTTGCGCGATGTAGCGCGCTTCCAGGCAGAGTTCCCCGTGCTTCGGACCGTGGAACTCGACGCCTCTGCTTGCCAACCAGGTAACGCGCTGCCGTGGTTCAAGGAAAACCAAGCTCCTGACTTTTCCGCTCCTCTCATGCCACTGGGCCGCTGGCTTGCACTCACCGCGCCTGCGCAAATTCGAACACCAACCACCGAGAACTCCGGGCATCGATTCGCAAAGATCGGGTCGCAAGACGCGTTTGCCTTTCCTGAGTTGGTTCCCGGAAGCATCGTCCGAGTCACCGCCAAGCGCTTATCGTCCACCCTCCCGCCTTTCGGAGGTAAACGCAATAAAAGGCTGTACTTGATCGCACACGGGAAGGGGTTGATCTGCGCTCAACTTACACGGTCGGGGGTGGACAAATTCGTCCTGTGTTCAAGACAACTTCCCTATGCACAAATCGAATTCCAAGAGGCAAGGGACGCCATCGTGCTCGGCATCGCGGATTTTGAAATTCGCCCACTTGGAAAAACTGAAAAGCCCGTCGTAACTCCGGCGCTCGGCCGCTTTTGGACGCCGACGCCTCTCTCGCGCGGCGCAGACATTGCTCACGTTGGCGAATTTGTCCGCAGAGCCCGGCTTCGCTCCGGGCTTACCTTTCGAGAAGCGTCCCGGCGAACGAGAATCATCGCCAGGAAGCTCGGGGACCGCCGATACTATTGTGCAGCCGCCTCCCTGTCGGATTACGAAACCCAGAGGCTTCCGCCGAGACACATTCATAAATTGATTTCGATCTGCGCAGTCTACTTCGCGAGCGTCGCTGAGTTTCTCGCAGCCGCAGGCATCAATTTGGACCGGAGCGGGACGCTTGCCATACCAACCGAATTACTGGGTGGCCTCAAGGACAGCAACAATTCCGCGTCCGAATCGTCGCGCTTTTTCAACGAGATGCAACGCCGTTACGGAGAGCCACCCTATTTCCTCCACGACTCTCTCGGCGTCCTGTTTGGTCTGCCACACCTTTCCGCGCGTGACGTCTTCTGGGCTGGAGGCCTGCGGGGATTTATCCACCCGTGTCTCGCTGGGGCACTCTTCTTCGTTGTCGACCGCAAGCGCAAGAATCCACGGGCAGCGCTTTCCTGCCCTAAGTGGGCTCAGCCGGTCTACGTCGTCCAGCAGCGCAGCGGAGACTATCTTTGCGGGTTCTGCACGATGCAGGGCGACACTCTGATTCTTCGCTCCTGTTTCGCGTCTATGCCGAAGCCGCTTCGCCTTCGCAACCGCGTCGATGCGGAGGTCGTCGGAAAGGTAGTTGGAGTTGTGCGACGCCTGAGGTAGTAGCGGTATCTCCCCGGTCGCGAGAGCGAACAGCGAAAAAAACACCGCCCTTCGGCATCGAGTGATTTCGCCAATCTCTTCCGCCCTCTTTGACCTCACAGGGAGCATTCGCGAACAGAATTGCCTGTCTGTGGCCTGGGACGCATCGTCGTGGCAGTCTCCGATCAGATTTGCTGCAGGAAACCAATTCTATGATGTCCGCAAACGACATACGAAGAGTCTCGAGTTCCGACGGAGCCATCGTGCTGCACGTGCGCCGAGGCACGATGTTTCGCGTCAATCCCATGGGGTCGAAGATCCTTGACCTGCTGGAGCAGGGTTTTGGTGCCCCAAAGATTGCCGAACAAATCAGCAAGGAGTTTGGTGTTCCCCTCGAAATTGTCCAGAACGATCTTCAAGCCTTCATCCAGTCTTTGCTGGCTCATGGTGTTATCGAATCTCTCGATGGGAACCGTTGAACTCAAGCAGGAGTCAGGCAATGCCGGCATCGCAAGAGCAAGAGATGGAAAGCTGGCGCATCCTGTTGTTTGCCCGAAATGGCGCAGAGATGCTTTTGTTTCGCGGTGCGTCGGGCTTCCGCCTGCCAATACTCCGGATTCCGCGATTGCAGAGAACTGCTCCAAATCTCAATGCTGAAGCCAAGCGGCTGTGGCACTTGGAAACAGTGTCGCTCTTTCCGTTGGAGGTTGGTCATGCGAACGGCGCTTCGCCCGAGTACATGTACCACGTAATGGAAGTCCGCCAGCCGGAAGCGCTGGCCCGATTTGCCCCGGGCTGTCTGGCCGTTTGCGATCTAAAAGAGGATTCGTTTGCCGATCCACGCGACTTCCTCGCCATTCGGCGAGGAATGAGGCTCGAAGGCACGTCTTCCGAAAAGCCTCTTGCGCCATTCTCCGAATTCGGTTCCTTCCAAAAACTCTGCGAGTGGGTATGTTCGCAACTGCAGTCTGCCGGTCTTCACTGGGATGGGGATTTCTGCCAGCTTCAGGCAAGTGCTTCCTTTGCTTTGATCCGCTTCCAAACGGAAAAGGAAGCGGTCTGGTTCAAAGCGGTCGGACACCCTAACGTCCGCGAATTTCTTATTACAACTACATTGGCGGCCCGGTTTCCGAAGTACGTGCCCGAGATTCTCGCAACGCATGAAGCGTGGAATGGGTGGCTCATGCGGGAAGCCGGCGGCACATCCCTTTTTGAACATGCGGACGTCTCCAATTGGGGAAAAGCGGTCGTTTCGCTCGCCGAGCTGCAGATTGCATCCGTGCCGAGCAGTGACGAGATTCTCGCGGCCGGTGCGCGGGACCTGCGACTCCGCCGGCTCGAGGACCAACTTGATTCCTTTTTCGTCCTTATGAACCGCCTCATGCGGCAGCAAACAAAGAGTTCTCCACCGCCTTTGTCGGAAGCCGCACTTTCCCAGTTGCAGCGTGACTGCGAAGGTGTTCTGGGCCGACTCAAGCGCATTGATATCCCGGACGCGCTTGGACATCTCGACTTCAATCCAGGAAACATCATCGTGTCACCTTCCGAATGTACTTTCCTGGACTGGGCGGAAGCTTTCGTCGGCAATCCATTTTTCACTTTTCAGTACTTGCTCGAGTTCTTTCGGCTGGCCGAGCCGAATCACCTTGACGCGCAACAATCTTTGACTTCCGCCTATTCCTCGCGATGGGAGTGCATTCTCGAAACGGAACAACTTCACGAGGCGATGAAACTAATTCCGGCGGCGGCCGCCTTTGCTCATGCAACTGCGATCGTCGCACGCCGCGGATCGAAACAGATGGAAGAACCACGAACCGCAGCCGCACTGCGCAGTCTGACACGACGCATCCAGCGCGAGATTGAGGAATTGCGACAGCTGGAGGTTGCCCCGTGATCGGCCTCTTGTCCAGAACTTATCTGGAATTGATTCTTCAGGAATTCTCCCTGCTGAAGCGCGACTTCGCTTCGATCCATGAATCGGTCCGAAGCTGCCGAGTTTCTACCGGCGCTCAATCCGGTGCGACCCAGGCGCATATCCTTCACGTCATTGACCTCGCTGCTGTCTTTTATTTCAAAGAAGTGAAATGCCTGCAGCGCTCCGCCGTCACGGCGCGCCTTCTGCGCAAACATGGCTATCTGGCAGAGATGGCGATCGGTGTTCAGCAAATGCCTTTTCATGCGCATGCGTGGGTCGAAGTGGACGGCATTGCGGTGAACGACAAGCCATACGTCTCGCAGTCGTATGCCGTAATCGAGCGCTGCTGAAGCAGGATCGGCGAACAAGGGGGAACCCATGAGCGTTCAGTTCGGCAGGTGGAACTTCAACGGAGAGCCAACTGATCCCCTTTATATCAAAGAAGTGGGGCCGCTGCTTTCTGCCTACGCCCCTGACGGACTGACCGTGGAAATCGCGGATTCCTTTGCGTTGGTTTACGGCGCGTTTCATACCACCAACAAATTTTCAATAAAACTACAGCCTTACCGTACTGCGCGCGGAGATTGGATCATGTGGGACGGGCGACTCGACAATCGCTCCGATTGCGCCAGCGACCTTGGCGTTCTCAGCTCTGCAACCTCGGACGTCGAGCTTGTGGCTGGTCTATACGAACGGTGGGGCTTCGATGCGTTCACACGCTTACTTGGAGATTGGTCCGTCAGCATCTGGGACCCCGCGGCGCGCCGCCTCGTACTCGCCAAGGATTTCCTGGGCGCACGTCATCTCTATTACTCCCCGAGCGAGAACTGCGTCGCGTGGTCGACAATCCTAGACCCGCTCGTACTTCTGCGCGACCGGCCGTTTGCCGTATGCGAGGAATATGCCGCCGGATGGCTGTCGGCATTTCCGCGGGGATCCCTCACGCCTTATGAAGGGATCTTATCGGTTCCTGCTGCCCATTACGTGGTCATTCGAAACGACCAAATCTCAGAACATCAATTCTGGAGATTTGACCCCGAAAAACGAACGCATCTCCGCACGGATCGGGAATACGAGGAGCAATTTCTCACGGAATTTCAGAAATCCGTTTCACGGAGGATGCGGGCTCCGGGTCCCTTACTCGCGGAACTCAGCGGCGGAATAGATTCCTCTTCGATCGTCTGTACGGCGGACAACCTCCGATCCAATCCTGAAATGGACTTGCCCAGGCTGGACACTGTTTCCTACTTCAACGACGCGGAACCCAATTGGGATGAACGGCCTTATTTCACGCAAGTCGAGAACCAGCGCGGGCGAACAGGCTTTCATATTGAGGTCGGCGCGCCGGAGCCTTTCCTCACCGCCACCAACAATCACTTCCTTGCCACGCCTTCGGCCGGCGACCCCGCATCTGGTTTCGCGAAAAAGTTCTCGGAGTGCATCGCCTCGGGTCCGTATCGTGTGGTGCTTTCTGGCGTCGGAGGCGATGAAGTCGCAGGCGGAATACCTACGCCGTTGCCCGAACTCGCCAACCATCTGGTTCGTTTTGAATTAGTGCGATTTGCTCGTCGATTGATCGAATGGTCCATAGCAAAGAGGAAGCCCGTTTTTCACCTCTTGTTTCATACGCTCAACTCGTTCCTGCCGCACTTCGAGAAAGGACAACTGTCATGGCTTAGCCCGGATTTTGCCCGGCGCAACCGTAAGGCTCTTGTCGGGTATCAGGAAAGAACCAGGTTGCGTGGGGGGCTGCCGAGTTTTCAAGCGAATATGTCCGCGCTCGACGCACTTCGAAGGCAGCTCTCCTGTACGCCACTCCCGATTGGCCCGGTCTATGAAAAACGCTATCCGTATCTCGACCGCGACTTCTTGACCTTTTGCTACTCGGTTCCCCGCGAACAATTCGTGCGGCCTCACGAGCGCCGTTCCCTCATGCGCCGCGCCATGGCGGGAATTGTTCCGGATGGAATTCTGCATCGGAGGCGAAAGGGCCAGGTCGTTCGCCAGCTTATTCGAACGTTCTCAGAGGCCTGCGACACGCTGGCCAGCAACCCTGATCCGCTGCTCATTGCTTCTCTTGGAATCGCAGATCGGGAACATTTTCTAAGAACCGTTGAGGAGACGCGCAAGGGGAATGGTTCTCCTCTTGTTCCCATGTTGCGTGCGATTGCCCTCGAACAATGGCTGCGCACGCTGGCGGAATGTTCTGTCATATCGCGCCCTCGACCCGTATCGCGCGTTGGCACTAACGGAAACACACAAGCTCCGAACCACGACATTCTCGGCCGAGAACAATCCAATCGGAAAGGAGGTGAACAACATGAGATACAGCAAACCTGAAATCAGCGAACTGCCCAACGCAGTCGCTGCGGTCCAAGCTTCCGAGTCCCTGACCTTGATCAAGAACCACGCAGGCCAGGACGACGTAAGCACGACCAAGATGACGGTGCCGGCGTACATCGCTGACGAGTGAACCGCGGGCCGGGATGTGTCAGGACTGAGCGTCCCGGCCTTTATTCACTCAAGTCGGCTTCGATCTCTGGGTCCGCTGCCTGTCCGCAGTTTCTGCCATCTTTTTATCTCGTCCATTTGGCCTGGCTCAAACTGAGTTTCGTCCTGGAGCCAAAACCGAAACCAATTCAGGTTCCGCACATAGATCTCGTAACGGTGCCGCGGCTGATTCTTTACATGAAGCTCATAAGGATAGATATGGAGTTCCACCGGTTTTCCCAGTTCTTGAAGAGAAACCACTCGTGGAAGATAGGCGATGTATTCGGAATCGGCGATGTTCTCGAGGACCGGACTCTGTACCAAGTCCGCGCGCAGTGACATTGCGATTTCCTGCCACCTCGGCTTGGTATTCCCTTCCGGCCATCCTCCGAGTCCCCAGCGTCCGAAGATCTGATGCCAAGCGTTTCCGCCGATGAAATAGAAGTAGGGATCGTACCCGCCCGCGCCAATCACTGCGTGAAACAGATTGGAGTGCGTTACTGCATAGCCGACAATTTCCGCGCCGTGGCTGAAACCCGTGATTCCGACTCTCTCCGGGTCAACCAGCCCTTGCCCAATCAATTCTGCTGCGGCCATCTCCATGCTTGCTGTCGGAGAGGCCCAATCAAGCAGCTTTGTCTCGTAATCGCCAGGCGCTATGTTCCGGGGTGGCCCGACGTCGAAACAAAGCACCGCGAATCCGTTCGCGGCGTAAACCTGAATCGGGCTTTCGTTCCCTGTAGCGCCGCCGAGAAAATAGTCTCCGCACCGGTAGGTTGTGATGACCAGCGGATACTTTTTCCCCTCAACATAATCCAAAGGTCTGACCAGATATCCAAACCACGGGTCGCCGTACGAATTGATGCCCTCGATTCGAGTCGCGGAACTGACTCTTATCGCCCCAAATTCGGGGTTCAGATTCACGAGCGGGCGAATGACCTTCGTAGACGCATCGATAACGACAATTTCCGGGGGCAGGGTATTGCGTTCCCGCAGGCACGCGATGCGAACGCCCTTCGCGTCTAGGGAAAACTCGGAGAAGTAGTCGGAGGAAGGCGCAGCGAAGACCGGCTTCGAAACCCCGCTCGCCGCCGATGCAACCATCAAGCGCATGGAATGGCCGTTGCCGCGCCGCTCCGTGTAGTAGATCGTCTCACTGTCGCTGCTCCACCAGAATTCGTCGATGAAAGAAGAATCCATTTGCAGATACGTTCGTTCCTCAGAGTTTTCTCGCTGTATGAAGATCCGCTGTTTCTTGAATCTTGAAACGCTTGCGTCCCTGATCGTGTAGAGATAGGCCACACTTCTGTGGTCAGGAGAAGTTTTGGCAGTGTTGATGTCTCCCCCCATGACGGTTGTCGTTTTGCCTCCGGCTCTTTCTAGTTGCATCTCCGCGCCGCGAAGGAATCGCCATACTTCGTCGGGTTTGGCCGCACGCTCTCGGTTCGTCCGAAAATCAAAGATTCTGTATTCCTTTCGAACTGGACTCGCCCTCCGCACAGCTTCAACGATCGGGACACTTTCCCAGGGTTGAAATTTGCCATCGTACACAATGCCTTGTGCGAATGCGGGGGCTTCATCGTTCAAGGCGATCTCAAGGAAAAGCCCACGCTGATTGGGAAGCCATTCGTACCTCTCCACATCGGTGCGACTGTGAGTCACTTGCCTCCACGATCTTGCCTCGATGCTCCACTTCCACACTTGCCAATGATCGCGGCTTCTCTTTCGCATCCTGCAGGTAAAGGAAAGGCTGTCCCGCGACCATTGCGGCGCTTCCGGAACCCACTGATTGATTTCGTCCCAATACGGCATTCCCGCACTGCCGAGGTTTCTTGGGGCGGAATCCGGGCGTGTCGAAACGATATACACAGCAGACCGATAGCTGTTCGTTTCATACACAGCCTGACCGACAACAAAGGCCACGTACTTGCCATCAGGAGAGATGCTCAGCCCTTCGGGCTCGCGCAGGGCCAGAAGGTCCATCGGTGTAATCGGTCGGGTTTTTCGAATCGGACGACTTGCGATCTTGACCGGCGCAGGGTCAAACCCCGGACCGTGCGTTGACTGAGCCTCGACTGCGACGCTACACAGCGCGACCAAGCCCAAGAGAAGAAATGATTGTCGGCCAACGGAGCTTTGGCGGCCTTCTGGATTTTGGCGTAGTGCAGACACACGTAACCTCTTGAGAGCCAGAGTCCCGGCAAACGATCAAAACGTGAGTTTCAGGGATACTTGAAGCGAGCGTGGCCCACCCGCTTGGAATAACGGATTGAGTCCGCCAAGGCCTTGATTCAACATTTTCGTGGACCGGAGTTGCGTGGCCCCCGACTGGATATTTGCTGACGGGTTCGTGAAATTCGGATGATTCAACACATTGAACGCGTCGGCACGGAAAAACAACTTCCATCGATCGCCGACTGAAAACCTGCGTGCCAGCGAGAGATCAACCTGAGTCAAACCGAATCCGGTAATGTCATTTCTGCCTTCGGTTCCCTGGCGCGGCGTGGTGGGAACCGTAAAGGCGGCCAGGTTCAGAATCTTTCCTCCCGGGATGAGTGGGTTCGAGATCCAGAATGGTTGTCCGGCAACGACATCCGGCCTCGTGAATTGCTGCGCAAGCGAAGTTCCCGGCAACCGGACATGCGCATTGAATGGGAAGCCGCTTCTGACGTCCACCAAAGTACTGATCGACCAGTCTTTCGTGACAAATTTCGCGACCGGCGATCTCTCGAAAGAGGGAAGAAGGTAGGTCACGGCTCCAGAGAAATTGTGCCTGACATCAAAATCGGAGGAAGCGTAATCATTGTCTGCGGAGATGACCGTGTCCGACACGCCGACTACGAAGTCGCTCGAATCGTTGTCCAGAGAATGCGCGTAGGTATAGCTCAACAAAGCTTGCAAGCGTTGCGAGAGCGGCCGGCGGTACTGAACTTGAAGCGCGTTGTAATTCGACCTGGCGTCGTTGTTAGTCAAATAGAACAGACCCGTGAAATTTGGATTGGGTTGAAAGAGCGCGGATCGGCGAAGCAGGTCCCGCCCGGCTTGACCTACGTAGGTCACGCTCAACGCTTGTTGGCCGCGAAACGCTTTCTCAAGGGCAACATTCCATTGGTAAGAGCGCGGTAGCTGCAGGTCCGGAGTGAAAGCAAAGATCTGCCCTGTGTATGGCGGTTGCGTCGTCAATGTCGGAACCAAGGCACTGACGTTGCTGACCGGCACGGGCACGCCAAAGTTGAGGTTGGTGATGGAATTTGGAAAGAACGTTGGGACGAGGGATGCTGCACCCAAACCGAGATCGTAAAAACTTCCGATTCCGGCGCGGACGACGAAATCGCCAGTGTGGTCCATCTTGTATGCCAGCCCAAAGCGGGGAGCGAAGTTTTTGTATTTGGTTGTCCACAGCGGCGTTCCCCCTGGTGCGAACGCAATCGCAGCGGGGTCGTTAACATTTTCCCACGCTCCAAGAACAGTGTTGCCACGTGCGGAGGGCGCCGGAGCTAGCTCCCAGCGCAGGCCGTATGTCAGCGTCAAACGGTTCGTCGCATTCCAGGTATCTTGCGCATAGACCGAGAAGGCTTGTGCCAGTAGTTGAGCCGGCCGAATCGCAGTCGTGTCCAATTCCGTCTGTCCCGAGGAAAGAAAGTCAGAAACGGTACCCGGGAAATAGGCCGCCACCACGGAAGCAGGCTTGATGTTGACGAAGAGTTCGCGGATATCCCCTCCGAACTTGAACTTGTGAGTGCCCTTGGTCCACGCCAGATCATCGACAACGTTGATTTGCTTTGTTTGATTTCGCCCGATCGGACCTGCTGCGAAGAAATAAGTGTCATCGTTCTGGAAGCTCAATTCGTTTTCCGATCCAGGCAAGTCTCCCAGAAATAGACTGCTGTCGGGCAGTACCCCTCCTCCTGTAGCTTGCAGAGTAGCCACGAAATTGGCCGACTGCATTGAGAAATTCCCGCGTACCGAATTCGAGAGATTGCTGCGCGGAAGCATGTTCACGCCGACGGTTACCGTGCGCGTGTTCACCGCTCGATTGTCCAATTCACTGGGACTCGTAATCGTGAGAGTCTTCGATGGGGCGTCGCTGTAGCGGCCGAAAATCGAGAGCCGCGAACTGAATGTGTGATCGATCCGCGCGCTCACGGCATTCAACGTTGCGGCGTTTGAGTAGCCGCCTGTGAACTCTGCGGTAAAACCGTCGTCGGAGATTGGGCCAGTCGGCAAAGGAAACGCGTTCAGATATGGCGCAAGGGCCGGAGGCGCACTCGCGCGCGCTGAAAGGGACGGAACCGGCACGTCCTGCGTTGTTGGCAGCCGCAGCCGGGCTCCTTCGTAAGAAACGAAAAAGAAAGTCCTGTCCTTAACCAAAGGACCGCCAAAGAAGCCGCCGAAGTCGTTGTGATGTTCGGGAGCCCGAGATAGCCCGGCGGCATTTGCAAACCAGTCGTTGGCGTCCATAACCGTGTTACGAAAATAATTGAAGACGCCCCCGTGCCAATCATTCGTGCCCGATCGCGTCGTCAACAAGACTTGCCCTCCAGGCTGCCGACCAAACTCAGCCGAAAAGGAAGACGTCTCAATGCGAAATTCCTGGAGATCCTCCACCGATACCAAGCTGCTCGTCCCGCCCAAAGCGCTGAATGCTTGCGCTTGGCCCAAGCCCGAACCGCCGCCAATGTTCAGACCGGGTTGAATTCCAAAATTCGCGGAAACTCCGTCGACGTTGAAGTTATTCGAGGTGGATCGTTGGCCGCCGATGTTGAATTGTCCTGGAGTATTGAAAGCAGCCGGTGCAATCACGACGCCCGGAGTTAACTGCAGAAGGGTGTTAAAGCTTCTCCCGTTGAGAGGAAGGTTTTCCACGAATTGTCGGTCGATCACCGTGCTGACCGCTGCTGATTCGGTGTTGACCAGGGGCGCGCCACCTTGGATTGTCACAATCTCCGACACGGCACCCAGTGGAAGCGCGAAATTGATCGCCAGGGCGTCCTGCACATTCACGGTGATATCAGGCTTGATGATCGTCTTGAACCCAACCCGCGACACCTGCACGCGATAGCTGCCAGGAGGTAAATTCTGGATAACATAAATTCCTTCGCCATTCGTCTTTCCGGAAAACTGCACGCGCGTGGCATCGTTCACAACGAGGACTTCCGCCCCGGCAATCGTGGCGCCCGTGGGATCGGTGACAATCCCGCTGACCGTTCCGGTCGGCGATTGCGCGGCGGAAGAATGAGCGAGTAGGAAAAATACAAGCAACAAATTATGAATACCGCGCAGTCGCACAGGATCCTCCCGGAAGTGAGGGATCGGTCCTCACTACAAGGTCTATGCAGATGACCGGTATTTTTGTGTCAAAGAATGTTTGTCTGGAATGCAGGACAGTTCCAAACTGCAACCTGTTCAACTTCAGGGATGGTTCGGATTGACGCGAAGATAGGCGAACAGCAACTGCTTTCCACTCGGGTGCTGGCTTCCACCGTGAGGTTCTACCGTCACGAATACCGCATCGATATCTGCTAGCGTCTTGGGATCGTCGGCTTTTAGAACCCAGCGTTTCTTGCTCACGTTGTCTTCGTAGAAAATACCCAGGCTGTGCGCTTGATCCCTGTCCGGTCCTTTTCGGCCCCAGGCTTGGAAGGAACCTGCGTTCTGGATTCCCGGTTGAGCATCCAAATCGAACGCATAGAAAATCAGCGACTTTCCTTTTGTATAAAAGACGCGCCCGTATGTTTTGGCCGTACCTCTTCCGGAGACGTCGTGAACATCGGCCATGTAGAGTTCCCGAGCCCCCATCAATTCCCGAATGTCACGATCGTGCGCCAGCAATTCTTGACCCTGTGCGACCTCGCCTTCCTTCTGGTCGAGCGCCTGATCGCGTGCCCGCACAAGTTGCGTCAGCTGGTTGACCTTCGCTTCCAGTCCTGCTGCCTGGCGTGCATTGTCGTCACGTTGCGCCGTGGCTTCTTCAACCGTCTTTTGAAGTTCGGCCAGTCTTGCTTGCGCAGCCGCATATTGTTCGTCTCGCGCCACGGGTTCGGCGGTTGTACGTTGCGCGGTTTGTTGGTTTTCTTCTGGCGGACGAGGAAGAATCGATTGGCCGGCTCTTAGTGTGCTGACGATCTTGGTCTGTTCTGACAGTTGCCGCCTCAAATCGTCAATGACCTTGGTATTCTCGGCGAGCTTGGCCGCCAATTGTGCCCGCTCATAACCGGCATCGCTGACCTGTGCTTCGAGCGAGCTTTCGGGTCCTTTGGCTGGTTGTGCGCCTGTTCGCGCGGTATCGACGCCACGCTTTATACCAGTCCGGTATGCGGTGATGCCGAGTGCCAGCGCCAGAAGGATTGCAGCCGCAAATGGCATCCAGATTTCTCGCCAGTGAATCTGCGAAGGTCGGTAGGTAAAGCGCTTTCCAGCTGACACTCTCTCCACGGAACCATCTCCGGAAGTATTCGCTGTCGGCTCTTTGTCCAGACGTTTGAAAAGGTTTTCTTCTGCTTTATCTACGGACCATGAATGGTCCACAGCGTCGTCGTTTCTAGCTTCGTGGCTGCTAGCCAGCGCAGCTACGCCTTTGACCACCGCGATTTCATATTCGCTCTTCGCGCGGCGACATTCTGGGCAAACAGCCAAATGCGCGTCGAGCCTTGTTTGTTCGCCCGCAGTCAACTCGCCAGCGATGGCAGCTGCGCAAAGCTCCCGAAATTCCTCATGCAAATCCATTCTTCAAACGCCTCGACTCGTTGTCGGAAATTCACTCATAGCACACGGACTATCGATTGTTCAATTCGTCGTCGGCCACGTGTTTGCGGAGCTTTTCAAGTCCTCGATAGTGATGATTTCTCACGTTGGCGTAAGACTGGCCAAGCTTTTCCGCGATTTCCGCAAACGTGTGCCCTTCAAAGAAATGCAGCCGCAGCGTCTCGCGCTGGTCCTCCGTCAAATCCTCGACAATCTTTTTCCATCCGTTCCTGCCGAAAAGTCCTTCAACCGTATGGTCGTAGTCTGCGCCTCCATTGGTTTCAGGTTGGTGAACTTCAATTGCTTTGTCCGCAATTCCGGACAGATAGAATCCCTGGGCCTTCAGGTGTCTTCTCCGCAAAAACGCCTGGGTATAGGCCACTTGAATGATCCAAGAGCGCGCAGATCCCTTCGAAGCGTCGAACAGTATGCTTTTTCGATGGATATAAAGGAACACCTCTTGGACAAGATCGTCGGCTTCAGCATTGTCCCGTAGAATCCTGTGGCCAATATTCCGGACCGGATGAGCGCAACGGCGGAAGAGTAACGCAAGGGCGTCGCGGTCGCCTGCCTGAACGCGTGCAATCAAACCAGCGTCGTCCAATTCCTTAGAACAACCCTGCGGTGGATTAGTTCGCGACTCGCTGTCTTCAATTCTTGAAGACAGCGGCAAACCAGGAAAGCGAGCTGAGGCAGACGAACTCACGATGTTCGTATGCTACAACGAGCGCTCGTTGTTTTCTATCGAACTTTCTAGCTGAATTTCTTGGGCTTCGGAGGGCGACCGCCTCTACGATTCTTTCGCTTTGCCTGGAGTTTCTTGAAGTACTCCGAGCCGCGCTTCGCGATCTCCCTCCCGCCTTTCCGCCCAAGACTGACGGCCGCGGGATCCTTCTTTTTCGCCAAAAGTAGGGAACGAAACTACATTAGTATTATGCATCAGGGTGAGCCGAACGACAGAACCGATCCTGTCCTTAATTAAGGACGCCGTTCGCCTGAAAGGAGGGGCAGCCTTTCGTCGTGATAGGCTGCACGGTCAGAGGAATACTACCTTTGGCTGCATCTCCCGTGCATTCAGCTTCACTTTCAAACCAGTCGGAGATGTTACGCCGCTCCTTCCCCGTTTGGCTTCGTTACTGCTCCATAGTCACACTCGTGAGTTCCGTCGGATTGCTTTCTGTCTCCCTCTTCGCTTACAACTACCACCCGATATTTGAAATCAGTCTAGCTCCTTCCCTCTTCGTCGGGTTGAGCTTCGCCGTATTCCTAAACGTCTATGCACTTTGGCATTTCAGAAACGAGCATCAGAGAGTGGACCAAGCTTTTCGCGATACGGACCGTGAGTTCTCTTCTATTTTCCTGAACGTGCTTGATGGAGTTCTCATCGTGGACAACGCCGGCGATTGCTTGGATGCCAATCCTGCCGCTGCGGCAATCCTGCGAACTTCAACGGAGAAATTGATCGGCCGCAACATAGGCTGCTTCCTTCTAGATCATGGTGGGTTTGCGCAGCGCTGGCATTCACTTCTCCGTCATACAACTCAACGGGGTCGAGTCGAATTGGTTGCGGGCGATGGGGCGACTCTGTTTGTTGATTTTGCAGCCACCACGAATTACTTGCCAGGTCGGCATGTGCTGATCCTCTGCGACGTAACCGAACGCACACACGCTGAGTTATCACTTAAGAAAAGCGAGGAGCGTTTCCGGTACATGGCCGACAACATTCAGGAGGTTTTTTGGATGCTGGACACAGAGAGCCAAGAGGTCGCGTATGTGAACGAAGCATACGCAACGCTTACTGGCCACACCGTCGAAAGCCTCCAGAACAACCCTTCAGCATATCGGGAACTGATCCATCCGGAGGATCGCATACGCGTCCTTTCCAAGCTCCAAGAGGCTTCCGTCTCAGGACAGTTCGATGAAGAATTTCGGTTAACACGCGCGGACGGAGTGATTCGATGGGTCTGGGCGAAGGGATTCTCTCCGCCCGCAGCCCAGGAAACACGTTGGCTGGTCGGGACCGCCCAAGACATCACGTCGAGAAAACTAGCGGAAATGACAATCAGCAAACATTTGGACGTTGCGGAGGCTGCTCGCGCGGAGGCCGAAGCGCTTCGCAAGGCGACCTTAGCGCTCAGTCAGAATCTGGCGATGGATTCCGTTCTTGATACGCTTCTGCACTGTATTTCGGAACTGGTCCCGTTCGACAACGCCACCGTTCTCTTCGTGGAAGACGGCGCGAATCTAATGATCGCGCGCGAAGCTCCCCGCAATGTTTCTAAGAGAATTGGACTGACCTTGAATGCCGCTGAGAGCCCATTTCTTCAACGCATCCTGTTCGAGAAACAAGCCATTCTCGTCCCAGACGTCGCCAAGCAGTCTGACTGGCGTGCTATTGAGGCCCTCGACGGCGTCCACTCGTGGTTGGGGGCACCGCTAGTTGCAGGAGGGCAAGTTCTCGGAATCCTGTCTCTCGGAACGATCGCGCCGACCGTGTTTACGCCCGAGCATCTTCGTCTTGCGAAGTCCTTGGCTGTTTCCGCAGCCGTCGCAATTCAAAATGCCAGAGTTCATGAGCGGGCCGAAATTTATGCCGCTGAACTCGAAGCGCGCCTACTAGAATTCCCGCTACGCAAAAAGCCCTAGAACAGATGGAACTCGGAACTCATTTGCCTAGCGGACATCAAGTTCCTTCATGGTTCCGCATTGTGAGGTGGAAGATTCGGTTGGATTGTTTGGAAGCCTTACACGGGCCATCGGAGTTAAGCCGATTTCTTATGATCGCGAACGTTTTCATAACTTATTGCCATCTGCTGGCCGAGCTTGAGATTTGGAGCGAAAAGGATAGATTCATTATCGAGGCATCCAAAAATGAGCCTGCTGGAGTCGTCAGAACGGTCCACTCGCAGCCACATCCACTCGGATTGGCAACTCTTCTCATCCTTGACCTCGAACTTGATGTAGTCGCCCGGCGCGAATTCCATATCGAGATAGACTCTGCAATGATTCTACGACGAGGAATCGAGAAGTCGTGGCGCTTCTTCCACGATCCATCGCCTCGGCCACCGCGAGAGGAAATGGCTTGGCGAACAAAAGACGAAAAGAGTGGTGTATACTCGCACACGGATTCTCGCTGCTTCGTTTGGTCGGGCATTTAGCACTTGGATTCACAAGATTCGAGAATTTGCGCATAGATAGTGATACCGTGCTTAACTTCTAAATAAATGAGCAGACGGCCCAAAGTCCCCTCCTTCGCTGGCTTAAAGCCTGCCTCACGTCTGTGTTCGCGAATCAAGAAGGCGAACATTAATCGCAATACGCGCCATGAAGTTGCTCTCCAAAACGAACTCTCGGAGTTGGGGCTTCGGTTCCAAAGAAACGTTGGTGATGTAATTGGCAGGCCAGACATCGTATTCGCAAAAGCTCATCTCGCAGTGTTCTGTGATGGGGACTTTTGGCACGGACGAAATTGGAGTGTCTTGCGGAGAAAGTTGGCCACGGGAACGAACGCAGCGTATTGGTGTGCAAAAATCTCCAGAAATATTAAGCGAGATAAAGAGGTCACAAGCCTACTGAAGAGTTCAGGCTGGAGAGTGCAGCGGGTCTGGGAGACTGACATCAAGAAGAATGCTCGTGGAGTTGCAATGGAACTCAGAAAGATTCTGGGCGATCAATCGTGACGCCTTCGAGAGTTTGGACGTTCCATGTTGAAACTGGGTATCGAGAAAATGCAATTTATTGATTTATTCGCTGGCTTGGGCGGCTTCCACGTAGCTCTCAAACAGCTCGGTCACGACTGTGTGTTCGCCAGCGAAATCGACGAGGGCCTTCGGGAATTGTACTTCAAGAATTTCGGGCTAGCCCCGCAGGGTGATATTCGCAAAGTTCCGATTGAATCGATTCCAGCGCACGATCTCCTTTGTGCCGGGTCGCCGTGCCAGCCTTTCTCCAAGGCCGGCGACCAATACGGCTTCGATTGTCCGAAGTGGGGAGATCTTCTTGAGCATGTTTTCAAAATTCTACAGCACCACAAGCCTCAGTATTTTATTTTGGAAAACGTTCCAAATCTAGGCCGACATGATGGTGGTCAAACCTTCAAATTTCTCCGAGCGCGGCTAGCCGCCGCCGGCTATAAAACTGACTACGAGTATCTGTCTCCGCACGAGTTCGGCATTCCCCAAATCAGGGAGAGAATATTCATCGTGGGCTCTCTACAATCGTTGGCACACTTCTCCTGGCCTATCATGGAGAAAAAAACGAAGCCCGCACTCACGAACATTCTCGACAAGAATCCGAAGGATGCAAAGCCGATACCTCGACGCCATCTCAAATCGCTCCGCATCTGGCAGCGGTTTTTGAGGGCAGCGCCCAAAGAGGTCGAACTGCCTTCCTTCCCAATCTGGTCGATGGAATTCGGTGCCACGTACCCGTTCGAAGACAACACGCCGCACGCTTCCAGCACGCGAAGCCTTCACAATCTGAAGGGCTGCCACGGCAAGCCAATGAAGCGCCTTTCCCGAGACGCCATCATGTTGGCCCTGCCCTCCTATGCTAGAACCAAGAGGAAGAAGTTTCCCAAGTGGAAGCGGGATTTCATTCGGCAAAATCGTGAGTTCTTTAGCGCGAACAAGAAATGGATAAAGCCCTGGATGAGCGCAATTCTGGAGTTTCACCCGAGCCTTCAGAAGTTCGAGTGGAATTGCAAGGGCGAAAAGCGTGACATTTGGAAGTACGTTATTCAGTTCCGCGCTTCGGGTGTGCGGGTCAAAAGACCTTCAAGCGCACCCTCATTGATAGCCTTTACCACAACCCAGGTTCCGATCATTGCTTGGGAAAAGCGCTACATGACGACCCGCGAGTGCGCGCGTTTGCAGAGCTTGGATGAATTGGAGCATCTGCCGGTAGCGAGCACGCGTGCCTATAAAGCATTGGGAAACGCAGTCAATGCGGAGGTCGTTAAGAAGATCGCCGTCTCTCTGCTCGAACCGCTGTCTAGGTCAGAGGGGAAGTTGAGCACTCGGAACGAATCGCTCCGACGGGCAGCTTCCGCATAACCCTTGTAGGTGATGAATGCCACAGCCTCGCGACGATGAACGTGTGACAAGAGCACAGTGTCCGCGCTCCTGGCGGAGAGAGATCCTTGTCCGTCCCGCCCGTAATCGGCAGGTGGGTCATGCCTGGCTCTAAACAGAATGAGGTGATTGAAAGCCGCAGAGTCAACATCCGGCCAGGCGTAGGGATTCTTTCCGTGCTACGGCACTTGAACTACAAACCCTGGTTCGCGATGGCCGAATTTGTTGACAACGCGCTCCAAAGCTATCTTCAAAACCGAGAGCCTTTACACAGGCTCCACGGCGAGGATTATCGCCTCAAGGTCGAGATTGAGTTGGATCGTGGGGGAGATGAACTCAGGATTAAGGTCCGCGACAATGCGGCTGGAATTGCAACCAGCGAATACGCCCGAGCATTTCGGCCCGCCGAGATTCCGACTGACCGTACGGGGCTCAGTGAATTCGGAATGGGGATGAAAAGCGCAGCATGTTGGTTTGCTCCCCGATGGCGCGTGCGCACTTCAGCACTAGGTGAATCAGTTGAGCGGACAATCAACTTTGATATCGCGTCCATTGTGCGCGATTCGATTGAGGAGCTCGATGTAACAGAGACTGCGACTGATTCTTCCAGTCACTTCACAGAAATCACGCTTTTAGACCCGTACAACAAGCTTCTAAGTAGGACGGGAGGAAAGATCAAGGATCATCTCGCAAGCATCTATAGAATCTTTCTTCGTGAGAAGACGCTGGAACTGTGGTTTGAAGGCGAAAAACTCTCTTACGAAATCCCGCCTATTCTCACCTACCCGTACTACAAGACGCCGCAAGCGTCTCCGCAGCGCTGGTACAAGGAATTCAGCTTCGACTTTGGTCTTGGACTAAAGGCTTCGGGCTTTGCCGGTCTCCGCGAAGTGGCAAGCACCTCAACGGCTGGATTTTCATTGTTCCGCAGAAAAAGGTTAATTGAGGGAAGTTGGGACGAGCCCTATCGTCCCGACTATATTTTCGGCAGCGGGAATTCGTACCGGAAGCAGCGACTATTTGGCGAAATCTCACTGGAAGGCTTTGAAGTCAGCCATACAAAGGATGGTTTCAAGTGGGAGGACCATGAACAAACCTTCTTGGAACTCTTGCGAGAAGAACTCGAAACTACCGCTTTGCCGATATTGTCACAGGCGGAGGGATTCCGCGCACGAGTTGCGCAGCGTGAATTACGAGCAGAAGCCGATAAAGCGAACACTCGTATGGCTGAGACGATCGAAAAGGAAGCGCCTCCAGTGCTTGCGCAACAGACTTCGTCAAAGCCGGTCACCGAAGTCCTGCCCACGGCGATGCCTAGCGAAGCGGCCGCAAGTTCGCGCGTCATCGAACTGGATCACCGGGGCGCAAAGTGGAGGATTACGATTGTTCTTTCGATGGATATTGGGGTTGATGATTGGTTGTCCATTACGGACAAACCGCCCTCGAAGAATGGGGCTCGAGAAATAGCGGTTAGAATGTCTCTGGTTCATCCATTCATGGTTCAGTTTTGTCGGCCCGAATCGACAGAAATTGAAGCCTTGGCGAGAGTCGCCGCAGCTCTTGGCTTGGCCGAGATCACAGCGCGAGATGCTGGCGTACCGCAATATGGAACCATAAGAAGGAACATGAACCAGTTGCTGCGCGAAGCCCTAAGCAAAGTCTAGAGTGAGGGTCCTCCCATGAATCAGGTTAGACCAAGTTCCGGCGAAACCGTTACTCCTCAAGATGAGCTCCCAGCGGGCAGTCTCTGGACGCCGCTGCAGGGCCAGGAAGTCAGAGACTTGATAACGCACCTAAAATTTGACCGCGAGAGTAGCGAAAGAATTGTGTCGGAAGCTGCCGACGTCCTGAGCAAGAGCATCCCCCCAACTGCGGCGCCAGAATCGACGACTGGTCTCGTGCTTGGATACGTGCAAAGCGGAAAGACGCTGTCATTTACTACCGTTGCGGCGCTCGCCCGTGATAACGGCTATCCCCTAGTGATTGTCATAACCGGAGTTGGCACAAATCTTCTCGGTCAGTCTACAAAGCGATTAGAAGATGACCTACAACTCCAGACAAACAGAAAGTGGCGACTGTTCCAAAACCCGAAACCGGAAGAACGCCAAAGCATCGCAGATGTTCTTGCTGATTGGAGAGATCCGCGACTGCCCGATCAACGCAGACAGACGGTCTTAGTTACGGTACTAAAAAATACCACGCATCTTCGAAAGCTCATTGCCGTCCTCAGGGAACTTGATCTTCAGATCCTTCCAACCCTCGTGATAGACGACGAAGCTGATCAGGCTGGGTTGAATACTCGAGTTGTTCAGGGCGGTCAAAGTACAACGTATCAACGACTCGTCGCGCTACGACAATGCCTTCCACATCATACATATTTGCAATACACCGCAACACCGCAGGCGCCATTGCTTATTAACTTGATCGACGTTTTATCGCCCCGCTTCGTAGAACTACTAACGCCTGGAGAGGCGTATGTCGGCGGTGAAACTTTCTTCGAGGAGCAGCCTGATCTAGTGCGGGTAATACCAGCAAACGAAGTTCCGAGTCGTACGAACGTGCTAAATGAGGTTCCCCCATCACTCATATACGCCCTGAGGCTATTTTTTCTGGGCGTCGCCGCTGGGTTCGTATTAGGGGATGATCAACAAATTGGCAGCCGCAATCGGTCGATGCTCGTGCATCCATCTCGCGAGACACCTGGTCACAGTCAGTTCACTCACTGGATTTCACAAATTAGGCAACAGTGGCTCGACATCCTAAATCTATCGGAAACCGACGCCGAGCGGGCGCAGTTCCTTGAGGCGTTTCGGCCTGCTTTCAATGACCTGAGGAGAACTTCGCCAGACATTCCAGATTTTTCCGCTCTTGCAGCAGAACTCCCGTATTCACTCAGGAAAACCAGCGTCCTAGAGGTCAACGCCAATCCGCGATTGGGCACGCCTCAGCCTGAGTGGAAAGATACCTATCCGTGGATTTTGATCGGTGGGCAAGCTATGGATCGCGGCTTCACTGTTGAGGGTCTGACGATTACCTATATGCCGCGCGACATGGGCGTAGGGAATGCCGACACGATTCAGCAGCGAGCGCGCTTTTTCGGCTATAAGAGACGTTATCTCGGCTACTGCCGAGTCTTTCTTGAGCAGAGTGTACGCGACGCCTTTGCTTTCTATGTTGAGCACGAGCGGGACATACGAAATCGTTTGATGGTGCACCGTGATCGCGGTAGACCGCTGACCGAATGGCGACGTGCCTTCTTCTTGGACAGCGGCCTGCGACCAACTCGCCGCCAGGTATTGGACCTTGGGTATCGCCAAGATACGATCTCGGATAACTGGTTCTGGCCGAAAGTGCCTCACGGAACGAATGATCTGCTGGCAGCGAATCGAAAGGCGGTCAGCGAATTCATCGGGAAATTGAATTGGGAAAACGATGAAGGGGATAGCCGTAGAACCGCCGATCAAGTCCATCTTGTCGCAGAGAAGATCCCCCTTCGACGAGCCTACGAAGAACTGTTAATCCAATTGCGTCTGACCGATGAGGGTGATTCGCAAGTGTTCACTGGCCTGCTACTGCAGATCGAATCATTCTTGGAAGAACACTCCGAAACGACGTGCACCGTCTACAGGATGAGTAAAGGAAAAGAACGGGTGCGAAGCGTGAATGACGACGAAGAGATTCCCACACTCTTTCAGGGGGCAAACTACGCAGATCCCGGACACAAAGACATGGTCTATCCGGGAGATGATGGGATCAGAGCCAATAGCGGTCTGACGATTCAAATTCACACGCTCCAGGTTCGGCAAAAGGAGAAAGGCTCGGTCATTGCAAGCGATGTGCCCACGGTTGCAGTTTGGGTCCCCGCAGAGATGGCCAACGATTGGCTCGTTCAGGAGCGGCGTTGAAGGAGGGTTGGTGGCAGTTGACCTTGCATCATTATATGAGTCCCTGGTCCTGCCTTTAGGACTGCCTTCTGGAACCAACCTTTCCGCGGTGGCGATTCCCGACTCTCAGACACACAGGCTCGCAAAAGACTCAAGCGGATCACCATGTCTATTGCTGCGGCAACCAGTTGGGGCGACGCGACCGGCTCCAATTCGACTCCAGAATCTTTTCGTTTCCTACGACGTTCCGTGCACGATCACTGATCCGTCAGGGAGGGAAGAGCACGGGAATTTCACAATCATCCGGTGCTCGAACGCCGATCCCAGTCTTTTTCCTCACTTTCTGAGAATTATATCGCCAATGGTCGTTGCATTGGGACCGACACCAACCTCAGCGGCAGTTCGTCGGGCGATCTCTGGCCTGGTTGATCTCTTCCAAGCGTTGACGGCTCCAGCTCAGAAATCCATACAAGGCATTTGGGCAGAGCTGTTCCTGATTCGCAAATCAACTGATCCGAGAGTCGTCGCGGCAGCCTGGCACAGGGGAGCCGAGGAGCATTTTGACTTTGCAGCCGGTCCTCAACGAATTGAAGTAAAAAGTAGTGGAAACCGGCGCCGAGAGCATCATTTTTCGCTTCCACAACTTACGTCATCAGGTCCATCTCGTATTGTCATAGCGTCGATGTTTGTAGAGCGGGCTGGTGGTGGCGTCTCTCTAGGAACGTTGTTCGGCGAAACGCGGCAACTACTGTTGGGCGATTTAAGTCTGACTGTTCAGTTTGACGCCTCGTTCTATAGCGCAATAGGTGCCGGCTGGAATGACGCAATGGATGAGGCTTTTGACTGGGAACTCGCTCAAGAGTCATTGGCGTTCTTTGAGGCGGGATTGGTGCCCAAAGTCGAAGGCATCCCTCCCGCTGTGTCAGACGTTCGATTCCGATCCGACCTATCTGGGCTAGTTCCAATGGAACAATCGGCACTTCTGGGTTTAGGGGGGCTTTTGGCGGCAGCTAGGCGGGATGAACCATGAAAATCATCAGAAAAAACGGCTCTGAAAGGACAAACATGAGCCAGTCAGAAGTTCGCAAGTTCGATCTGAACATCGAGAAGATATTGGAAGGATGGGAACTCCGCCACGCTATCCGGGAAGTGCTTGCCAATGCCATGGACGAGCAAGCGTTGACTTCCAGTGAGGAGATAGAGATCAACAAGGATTCAAAAGGCGTGTGGCATGTGCGGGACTACGGTCGTGGTCTTAGATATGAGCATCTGACGCAGAACGAAAACAAGGAGAAGCTGCGATACGAAAGTAAAGTCGTCGGAAAGTTTGGTGTGGGCCTAAAGGATGCTCTTGCAACTCTGCATCGTCGAGGCACAAGTGTCGTGATTAAGTCGAAGCACGGAGACATCAAATTGGAAATGACGTCTAAACATGGCTTTTCTGACGTCGCCACGCTCCATGCTGTGATTCTCCCACCAGGCGATCCGAAGCAAATCGGTACTGATGTTGCATTCAAGGGCATCTCAGATGGCGACATGGCCGCCGCCAAGAAGTTCTTCCTTAAGTTTTCTGGTGAAAAGATCCTGGAGGGCACTCAATACGGACAAATTCTTCGTAGAACTCAGGCAGGCAAAGCACGAGTGTACGTAAAAGGACTACTCGTGGCCGAGGAAGAGGACTTTGCTTTTTCCTACAACATTACATCTCTGACCGCCGCCATGAACAAAGCGCTTAATAGGGAGAGAACAAATGTCGGTCGCACGGCGTATGCGGACCGCGTCAAAGCTATGCTCCTGGCATCGGATTCCGACGATGTCGCGGAAACTCTCACCAACGATCTCACGCGCATAGAGCAGGGCACCAATCGGGACGAGGTAAAATGGGTCGATGTTGCTGTCCATGCGTGTCAGATCCTGAACGCGAAGAAGAAGGTCGTCTTTGTCACCGCTGACCAAAGGACGCAGGCCTCCGACGCCATCGACCATGCCATAAGCGATGGTTACAAGCTGGTGACGGTGCCAGAAAATATTCAGGAGCGCCTGCACGGGGCGCGCGACATTCTCGGAAATCCGGTCCGTGATCTCGAAGTGTTTCAGACAGAGTTCGCGGCAAGTTTCGAGTTTGCATTTGTCGATAGAGAAAAACTATCGCCGGCTGAGTGCCGTGTTTTTGATTCACAAGCGGAGCTAGCGAAGCTCGTTGGCGGCCTCCCTCGCGAAGTGAAGGAAATCAGAATCTCAGAGACGATGCGACCAGACTTCGCTTCTAACTGCGATGCCGCTGGGCTTTGGGAGCCTCACAAGCGACGAATAATTATCAAACGCTCACAACTTCGCTCCTTGGAAGGATTCGCAGGGACTCTGCTGCACGAGATAACGCACGCTCGATCCGGCTGCGAAGACGTGACGCGTGAGTTTGAGAATGAACTGACGGTGACACTGGGCAGAGCCTCAGCAAAAGCGATCAGCCGGCTTAAATAGGTTCAAGGAACAGCAAGGACGCCAATGACAAACGAATCCAAAGCAAAACAATTTATCAGCACACTTGAGAACGATGGGTTTTATGCCGAGTGTCCGGCTTGTGAGGAGACAGTCAGGTTGAAGGACTGTGACCTGTTTCACTTGAACTCGTTTCCTAACGGTGCCAGAGAAGTGTTTGACGGCCTGAAACGCGAACAACGGGAGAGAGCCGACGAATTGATTGCTCGCCGAAAGTCAATCTGTGCCACCTCCGAAATCGGAGCACAATCCGTGAACATGGGCTTGATCTTGGAGCGCTTAGCTCCCTGCATGGCATCCTTTCCTTTCGAAAGGAGCGATTGCCGTTCGCTGTTTGACCCGATTGACTATTTAATCTTCGAAGGACTAAGCGCCAAAGGTGTTGTATCAAAGATTGTATTTATGGAGATCAAAACTGGCGGGGCGTCCTTGAAGCCGAGTCAAAAGCAGATCAGATCTCTCGTGCAATCGAAGAAGGTATCGCTCGCAATTTACAAACGAAAGCAAATCGATGAGTAGCGACATCATCCGGTTCTTTGCAATTCAGAGGAGTATTTTTGGCCTCTGTCCGTGCTGCGGGGAACTCTTCCGTCTGACTGACACCAAGGTATTCCTCAAAACGAAACCTAAGAAAGACTGGATGGACATCTTGCGAGCCAGAGATGGTCGATTGAATCAAGTTGAGGAGCGAATCGACGACGCCGAAGAGGCCCTTCGAGAAAATGCACGCGTTCTTGGACGGCGAACAGCGCAACTCGCGATCCGCAGAATAGACCCGGTGTTCGCCCCGAGGCGCCTAAATGCCGACGATGCCAAGGTGCTTTTCCATCCAGTAGACTATGTTGTGTTCCGAGGGATGAAGGACCAAGGAACAATAAGAGAGATCGTCTTCCTCGATGGGGAAGCGGCAGGGCCAGTTAGGAAGCGATTGCAAAAGAGCATAGAAAGAACTGTCGAATCGGCCAACTACGAGTGGCTCACGATTCGAGTCCAAGAAGACGGCGAGATCATTGAGGAATAGTTGTGTGCTCACCAACTCGATCAGACAATTGAAAATATCTAGGTCTTCACCTTCCGGAAATGAAAACGCGTCGGTGGCCCAAGATTATGATCCACATAGCGGAACGCGCCTTCATAAGTGAAGGCGGCTTGCGGGAATTCGTACTTTGATTTGCGGTAGAACAGCAGCACTTCTAAGTCAGACTCAAAATGTTCCGTAAGCAATTTATCTTTTCGACCGCTCTTTTGTCCTTCGAGATAAAGATCGTCCCCCGTCAATTCGTCCTTGTATTGCGGCTGGTCTGCGGTCTTTTCCTGGGTGACGAACAACCAAATGGACTCGTGCCCTTTCGGTCGGAAAATTCCCGTGAACAGAGTGGCGTCTTTTATCTCGAATTTCTGTGCCAACTCTTCTCGACTGTATGTGCTTCCGATTGTTAGTTGACCTGATGTCTGCATGACGCCCCTCGATTTGCATCTCGAATTAAACGCGACAGGCCGAACATCGTACTCTGTACGTATAACTCCTTTTTAGCACTTGCAGCCTCTTAAATGTTGCCTCTCTTGTTTGCCACTGGTTTACCTAGGATTTCTGACCTCCCGTTACCGCTCTCATACGCATCGATCAGAGCGCCGAGGACGTAACTTGCAGCCAGCGCGTCTTCCGGTGGTTTCCGCAGCCGCACAGTCGCTTTCTGCGGAGCCAAGGTTGGGTTGAAGGTAGACATTTCCTCCATTTCCGCCGCTCCTTTCCTTGGGCACGGCTTCGGGATAATTCCTGCGCCCGGCAGCTTCGCGTCTTCTGCTTTCCCGGTTCCTCCCTGTGAACCCTTCGGGTCCCTCCCAGAATGCAGCCGCTCGCCTTGGGAGCAGTATCCACTCCGCCCTCGGGTGCCCCAAGGAAATGGGGCAGAAAAAGGAGAATCAAATCATGTATCTCAATCACGTCCAACTCATCGGCTTCCTCGGGAAAGACCCAGAGAAGCGGCAAGTCCGCGGCAACGGCGCGAACTTCGCCGTGCTGTCCGTCGCGACGCAGCAGTCGTGGAAGGACTCGAACGACGAGTGGCAGTCCAAAACCGAGTGGCACCGCGTCGTGGCCTTCAACCGCCTTGGCGAGTCCATCGCCGACACGCTCCACAAGGGCGACCATGTCCTCGTGGACGGACAACTCGTCAGCTCGAAGTACGAGCGGGAGAACGGCAAGTCCAAGAAGGCTAAGGCCGCGAAGTTCGCAATCTTCTGGAGCGTGCGCGCCAACTCCGTGCGCAGGCTCAGCCGCGCAGAAGCCGAAAACCCGGTGCCTGCGGCAAGTCCGGAGCCGGCATCGGAAGATGCTCCATTCTAAGGCACTTTCCAGAAAGGCCCTTCGGCTTCGAGCCGAAGGGCCTTTTTCTTTGTCCTGTATTCCTGCCAGTCTCTCGCGGGAACTGCGTGGCTCTCTGCGGACGACTTCCAATGTGGTGGTAGCTCTCCAGCTCCCACCAGCTATGCTTCGAGCGTTTTTGCAATGTCGCGCACTATCGCAAATCCTTCTCCAATCTTCATCGCGAGACCGCACTCTTTCGCCAGCGCGTCGAACACCGGTCCCCACTCTCCCGGTGGAGCGTCGAGCTCTGCGGGCATCGCATGCGTCCCGCGTTTCGCAAACGTCGCGCGGGCTGCTGCGGCCGTCTTTGTCTTGTCGAGTTTTCCCGATCGGATGAGCAGCACCATGTCGACGAGATCCTTTGTTCTCGTGTTCGCTCGTTCGCCGCGCGGCAACGAATAGGCGTGAAGCTTTTCCGCGAATTGCTGCTCCGCCGAGATCACGGGAAACGATGGCGGCGCTACCCCGCCAAACCCGAGCCAGTCCCGGCCAGTCACAATGTCCACCGGCTCGATCACCTCGTCGCCAATGCCCACGTCCACGTGGAAGCGCGCGAAGTCACGCCCGTCCATTTGCGCCGCGACCGGATACCGGCTGCCTCCTTCCGGAGCGCCCTGCAGATCCTCTCTCGCTTCACCCACCAGGAACTCGAAGTAATCGTCGAACCGCGTGGCGGCGGCTTCTTGCAGCATGCCGCGGACTTCTTCCCGTCGATTCGCCGGATCCTTTGAAAGGCGCGTGCCGTCGTGCAGTGTCAAGTCGATGTCCTTAGTCGTTCGCGCGGCGTGCATTCGCAACTCCATCGCGTAGCCGCCTTTCAGAAGCCATGGATAGGCGGCCTTTGGACCCTTTGAAAACATGCGCGCCAGAAAACGGTCGAAGGCCACTTGCCGGCGCAGGCGCTGTAGGTCGGTCGCTTCCTCGCGCGCGCGCGTCTGCAGGCGGATTTCGAGAGCCGTTCGGAATGCGCCCGCCGTTTTGTAACTCTTAGCTTCGTCCATCAGGTCCTCTGCCCGGCAAGTTCGCGGAGTGACACTTGCACGTTGTCAGGAGGCATGCGATCGATTTCCCGTTTGCCAATGAGGCCGCGCCGGATGGCTTCGTCGACCGCCTGCTTCAGTTGGCTGCGGTCCACGCGCCCCGTCCGTAGCAGATCGACGATCGTTCGCAGAGGACGCGTGGCTCGCACTCCGTGTATTTCTTGGACGTCGTTCGGATCGAGATGCGCGCGGTGGAGGATGAGAATTTCCGGAATCTCGCTCATCCGGCGAAACGACTTCGGTACCGTCATATGCAGTTTCGATGGCATGAGATCGGAGAGTTCGTGCAGGCTGAGCGCCGTGTCGTGACTGTAAGTTCCTTGCGCAACTTCCCGTCGGTTCTGCGACCAGAGATACCAGAGCATCAGGTCCGGACGCTCGACCGTTGGAAAGTCGGCAAGCCGGTAGATCCCCCGATGCTCGCGGATCCAGTTTCCCGCATTCACATGGTAGGAGTGCGTCTTCTCCGTAAACCCCGCCCGAATCGCTTGCTTCGTCGTGAAGAATCCTTGCTGCGATTGTGCTAGTTCGTGAAGCCGTCGCTCGGCTTCTTTACGTGGTCCAAACATGACATAAACCCCCAACTTACTTGGGGGATTATACAGACGTGTCGCACGTCCGGGCAAGAACTCATCTCAAGTGGTGCTATGTGTCTGTTTTTTAGACACTTACAGACTACATATTCCCCTGACTTTCTTGGGGATATATGCTCACGAGCGCCCGTGGCCGCCGGACCGTGCGACAGCTCGTGCCGTAGCATCGGTGGCCTAATCCGCAGGGCTTTTCCCCTGTCCTGCATCCCGGCCAGAAAAAATCAATTTTCGCCAACCCGCTGCCAATCATGGAGGATACGCCACCTTCGCCGGTATTCGTTAATTGCCGACAAGGAATCGCCGCTATTCCCCGCAACGGTTGATTGGCTTCTGCATTTCGAAAGTAGCCCGAGAGATTGTCCCCGCGCTCTGGCCGGACCCAGCGTTTCGCTTGGTCCCAGTGGAGCTCGACCATGTCCCTCGAAACGCGTTGCAGCTGCACATTGTGCAGAATCGAAACCCATCTTTTTTCCGAACTTGCACTCGCATCCCCGAAGGCTCGTGAGATCTTCTCCAGTCTTCCCATGCTAGCCAGGCACTCCTCGCTAGCAAACCTTGTCTCACACCTTCGCCGCCTGAAAGCCGACGCGCGCTCCGACGAAATATTGCGAACGCTCGTCCTTCTGCTTCCGGATCATGCAGCACTGGTGCAATCCATCCTCGTTCTTGCATTCTTGCCTTTGCTGCACCACACCGTGCGCCTCGTCACCATGCAGCAATCCGCATTGCCCCCGGAAGACTCAGCCCAGGAAGCCCTCAGCTTCCTGATAGAGTTCATAAACTCCGGCAAGATGCGCGATCGCCGGTCTCACTTTGCCTATGCGGTTTCGCGGGAACTCAAGCGCCACGTTTTTACCTGGGCCAGGCGCGAAAGCCGGAGCACCGCTGTGCTGGACTATCTAGACGGTCAAATCCCAGCGGCCCTCATTCTGCACTCTTCCTTTGAGCGTCTAACGCAGCTGCGTCACCTTCTGTATCGCTCCGTGACGACAGGAAGACTCACGGAAGAAGAGCTAAATCTGCTTGTGGATTTCAAATTGAATGGCGGTACCGAGGTCGAACCAGGTGGCCAGAACGGCACGGCATCCAACGCAGTCAGGCAAAAGCTAAAACGTTTACTGGCAAAACTTCGCACGCTCTCGAGTTAAAATCTGCCGAACGTATCGATCATCGAAATTGAGTGATCGCGTTGCTCCAAGCATGCGCCGTGAAGTACGTCAGAGACTCTTTACGGACTTTGGATTTTTGTATCGGCCATTTGAAAATGGCCAGCAGCATTCGTTCAACTAGCCACTTCAAATTATCCGCCGCGAAAGATAAGAAATATTCCTCTCTCGAATTCAACGGCTGGCCATGGGCAATCCGGTTGCGAATGTCCTTCAGCGAGCGGCCTTTGGACCGGTCCAGTAACGGCCAAAGGTCACTGGTATCAACGCTGTACGCTCTCTGAAAGTCGTCGAATAAGTCTTTGAACTTCGGATCTCCTTTGCCCCTGCCACTTGTATGACGTGCGTGAAGCAAAAGGCTTTCGAGAGCCGTGAAATAAACTAGAAACCGGTCGTTCACGATGGAACGTTCTCCGATCAACGCGAACATCGCGTTGTTCACGTACGATCGATCTGTAAAGCCGCGATACACACTAAAACTTGGAACGACAAAGTCAAAGAAATACGCCAGATCGATCAGCGTTTCGTCCGGTCCAGGCGGTCGCGCATTCGGAAAGACCAAATTCTGCTGGAAGTGATCGGTAAGCGAACCTCGCTCGTCCACAGCTCCCCAGCGGACACAGACACAACGATATCGCGAGGCAAAAGAGGCTAGGGTCAAAAACTCTTGGAATTCCTCGACCGCACTTGGAAACTGACTGTGCGGCAAAGGCTTCGTGGCTTCGAATTCAGCTACCAAATGAGAGGTAGTTATCGATTCTTTTTGCTTTCCTTCTGTCGTCGAGAAGTGTTTCTTGAATTCCAGTTTGAGCCCGCTGCCAAGCGTGAACGCAGGAACAACGATCCTCTTTACGTTAACTTCACCCGTGTGGGACCTCTCGATGATGGAAGCCGCATTAATGACCGGACAAGGCGTCAGGTCGAATGTGCCCTTGACGATTCTTTTCCCTCTGCCCCGCGCACTCGCGAAAGTCCGCTCAACACTCAGAGGGCTGCCGTCAAACGAATTTAGGAAGGGAATTCCATCTCTGACGCCGGTAGCAAGACCGCTGCTCAATACTTCTTCCGCTCGAATCGTGATCCTTCGACCTGCGTTCCGGATCGTGGCAGTCAGGTCGAACGCCCAAATGTGACGGAGAAAATCAGACTGCTTTTCAGTGGGGTAGAACTTGAAACAAGGTTCCTTCGATTTGAATTTCGGCAAAACAACTTCACAGAGAACATGGCGTACCACGCCATGAGGGGTCGTCAGCTTGGCATACACAAGATGATCCGTGTCACCGATCTCTCGATTTGGAATTAACACCCGCTTTCTTCGAACCATCAAGTGTTCTCGCACTCCCTTCCCGCAGCTCAACACCAACAAACTCCGTCCTGCGGTCAGGACAGAATATCTCCACGCCAGCAGGTTCAAGAATACTTCCATTCGCACGCGACACATTTTCCTTTCTGAATACGGAATAGATAGACAGAGGGAAGTTCAGAAGCAGTTTCCGTCTCCCCGCCGCTCGGCGGCGTCAAGACGCAACGGGCAAGGTTGTTCGGGGTATGCCTAGCGTGTCTTTGGACCAGTGCGTTCCGGCCGCAGAGTCCGCGCGGGTTGCAGGAATGGACTTCCCTCACATTGCCACTCGCAATGCACTCCATCCCTGAGGTTTCGCATGAAACTCCGTACGAATATTCTTCGTCTCCGGCTTCGCTCGCTTCGCGTAGTCCCTTTCCTGCTCCTGGGACTCGTCATCGCTGCGCCTGCTTTCGCGCAGGCCAATTCTCCATGGGAAAACGCCGTAGGTGTTCTCCAGCAGGCGTTCACCAGCACCATTGCGCGCGGCCTTTCTCTTGTTGCCATCGTCGTGTCCGGCCTCACTTTCGCCTTCGGCGAAGGCGGCTCAAAACGCGTGCTCGCTGGCGTCCTGTTTGGCGTCGGCATGGCGATCGCCGCCGTGAACTTTCTCGCATGGCTCTTTCCCGGCTAGCGAGTGTTTCTGTCGAGCGTGGAGAGTTCACATGAATGACCACAGACGCATCAATCCGGTGCAGCGTTCGCTCTCGCGACCGCTCACGATCCTCGGAGCGGAGCGGAAGCTCTTCTTCTTCGCCATGTGCCTGGGTGCTGCCACCTTCAATCTCCTGGGCAGCCTCCTCGGCGGCATTCTCATTTTCTTCCTTCTTTATCTCGTCGCCCGTTGGGCTACCACGACCGATCCTCAGATTCTGCGCTTGTTGTTCCTTGCCGCAAAACTTCGCCGTCAATACGACCCGGCAAAGTTCCAGCCTGTGGCTGTTCTTGGAGACAAACCATGCTGAACCTCAGACGGCTCTTCAGGACCTACGACGAAGCAGGCTCACTCAACGCCATGGTCAACCTCTTTGGTTTTGCCGGGACGGAAATGTTTCTGACCAAGACCGGCGATGCAGGAATGGTTCTGGAAGTGAAGGGCGTGGACTATGAGTGCCTGGACCTGCCTTCAATCGACGCTCTGACAAAACGTCTTGAATCCGCGCTGCGCCTTTTTGATGAGAACTACCGCGTCTACCAGCTGCTTTTCAAGCGCAATCAGGAAGCGATTCCTCACTCCTTCTGCGGGAAGACCATTGTCGATACTGCGATTCGCAATCGGATCGCCTACTTCATGGAGAAAGCAGAGTCGCTGTTTTCGCTCTCCATCTACTTTGTTGTCCTTTGTCCGGCCATGTCGGCACGGCGTTCCCTCACCAATTCCATTCTCGAATTCCCGGCTAATTCGCGCGTCTCGCTCGCCGACTTGCGCGCGCGCTTCTCGTCGACGGCATCTGTCCGCCTCGACAGCCGGGAAATTACCAGGGCCGAGGCAACGTTGCGCCAGAAAGTCGAAAGTTTTCGGACCCATGTCAGCGATTTCCTGTCCGTCCGAATCCTCCCGAAAGACGAAACCTTCCGCGTTTTGAAACGCACGCTGAACTTTGACTCGCTGAAGCTCGACAATGCAAAACGGAAATACGACACGTTTCTCGACTATTACCTGTCGGAGTCGCATATCGAATGCCACCGTAGCCATCTCCGCGTGGACGACTACTACGTCAAGGTTCTTACGCTCAAGGAACCTTCCGCGCATACCTTTCCGTTGCTTCTCAAGGGGCTTCTCAATGTGCGGGCGAACTATCACGTCGTCACCGAATGGAAGAAAGAGGAGCCGGGTAAAACCCGCAGGAACATTCAAGCCAAGCGCCGGCATTTTCACAACACCAAGCGATCCTTCGTCAGCCAAGTCAACCTGAACGATGCAGCCCCGCAGGACACGCTTCTCGACAACTCCAAGGAATCTCAGGTGCGCGAACTTGGAAAGGGAATCGAGGAAATCGAACTCCACGGAAACTACTTCGGCCAATTCTCATTGACCGTCGTCATCTACGATCGCGAACTCGCCGTGGTCGAAAAAGCTGCCGCCGAGTTCTACAAGGTCTTCAGTGTTCACGACGCGCAACTCTACGAAGAGCGCTACAACCTGCTCAACTCCTTCCTTGCCGCCGTGCCCGGCAACTACGCCTTAAATCTCCGCTCGCTGTATCTCCTCAATACCAACTATGCCGACCTCTCGTTTCTCTTTACGCTGCATCAAGGCGAAACCCGAAATAACCATCTGCGATCCGAATACCTCGCGGTGCTCGAAACCAACCACGGCACGCCGTACTTCCTCAACCTGCACTATCGCGATGTGGCCCACTCCATGATCCTCGGCCGCACCGGCAGCGGAAAATCCTTCCTCCTCAACTTTCTCATCACCAATCTCCAAAAATACGACCCGCTCACCTTCATCTTCGATCTGGGCGGAAGCTTCGAAAGCCTCACCCGCTTGTTTGGAGGCACATATCTTCGCGTGGGCGCCGAATCCGCCGACTTCTCGATCAACCCGTTCTGTCTGCCGCCCACGAAACCAAATCTCGATTTCCTCGCGCTTTTCGTGAAGGTGCTGCTGGGCAGAACTTTCGGAACGCTCGACCCTGCAACGGAGCGGGAACTGTACGAACAGATCGAAAATCTGTACTCGCTCGATCCCGCGCTGCGCACCCTCGACATCCTTGCCAATACGCTTCCGCGGCCACTGGCCTATGCCCTCGCCAAATGGCTGCGCGGGGGACAATTCGGATTTCTCTTTGACAATCCCGATGACACGATCTCCTTTTCCCGTTTCCAGTGTTTCGACTTCCAGCAGATGAGCCGCTACCCGGAGTTGCTGGAGCCGCTCCTTTTCTACGTTCTGCATCGCGCGAACGAAGTGATTGCCAACCGCGATATCTCTTCGACGTTCAAGGCGTTCTTCATCGACGAAGCCTGGGTCTTCCTCAAGAATCCCAGCATCCGGCAATACGTGACCGAAGCTCTCAAAACCTGGCGCAAACATAACGCCGCCATGATTCTGTCCACGCAGTCGCTCGATGAACTCAAGCGCTCGGAGCTGCTCGACGTGATCCTCGAAAGCTGCGCCACGAAGATCTTTCTGGCCAATCCCGACATGGACCAGGAACTGTACCGCCGGCAATTCCACCTGAACGATACGGAAATCGCCCTCATCGCCGCTCTTCTACCGAAGCAGCAATTCCTCATTAAAACGCCTGAACTCGCCAAGGTCGCGAATCTCCATGTGGATCGCCGCAGCTACTGGCTCTACACCAACGACCCGTATGACAACCGCAAGCGGCAGGAAGCGTTCGAGACACATGGTTTCGACAAAGGGCTCGAACTATTGGCCGAGGTTTCCTCGTGATACCAGCGCTCTCGGAAATCTTGCGCACATTCGGCCTCGCACCGGCTGTTGGTGCTTTGATTCTGGCGGCCCTGCTCACAGGCACCGTGTATTTCGCGCAATCGATTGCCGGCTGGTTCGACGATCGCAAGTCCTAGCAAGTCCAATTCGAAGGAGGAACTGTCATGAAGTCTGCTCACACATGGAAACGGTTGTTTCACTACCTGCTGTTTTTCGCCGCGGTCACCGTTGGTGCAGCGGCCGTGTATGGGACGGAGGCCGGAGCCCGTGTCGTCAAGTACAGCAAGGAAGATATTGTTCCAGTGCACGCGAAGCTGCGCTTCTCGACTCTTCTTGTTCTGCCCGACGACGAAGAGATTCTCGACTTCACCACGGGCGACCGTGAATTCTGGATCATCAACGGTTCGCACAACCTCTGCTACGTCCACCCTGCGCAAGCTGGCATTCGCAGCAACCTCAATCTCATTACCGCCAGCGGCCATGTCTATTCGTTTCTGCTGACGGAAATCAGCAACGATGCCGCTGCCCAGCCGGACCTGAAAGTGTTCATCGAACCGAAGGAAGGATCGGCTTCGGGAACCCTGCTGCGCGGCTACGTTCACGCCGCCGATGCAGAAGCCTACAAAAAAGAATTGGCGGACCTCCGCCAACAAACCACCGAACAGATTCATACCGCGCAGTCGCACGCGACCGAAGAGGTCAATCAGTTTCGTTCGAGCTACGCTACGAAACTGCGCTTCGACTACGAACTCGACCCGAAGTCCTCCCGCGAGCCGTTCCTCATCTCTGCCATCTATCACGACGATACCTTTACCTACATTCGTTCCGCAGCGCGCGAGAAGCCCGTTTTCTATGAAATCAAGGACGGAAAACCAAATCTCGTTTCGTTCCAAGTCGAAAACGGCGTCTACATCGTTCCCAAGATCGTCGATGCCGGTTATCTCGCGCTTGGGAAAAAGAAGTTGAACTTCACGCGGCAACGCGCCGCGAAGTAAGGACGCTCCCATGGCCACCGTTCCAACGATTCAGGACAAAGCCCCCAAGCCTCCGGGACTCTTGCCGAAAAACGTGCAGTCCTGGCTTTTGGTCGGACTTGCCGTGCTCATGGTGCTCATCATGTGGCTCACGGGCGGCAAGAAGCCCATGGCCCCATCAAAGGCAGCTCCTCTGGCACCGGCGGTACTTCCGCCTCTCGAAGTAAACGAGGCAAAGATCATCGAGATGCAGAAACGTATTGAGGAGCTTCAGCGGGAACAATCTTTGGCCCAGAGCGCTCTCGCACAGACCCGCACCCTGCCTCCCATGGGAAGTGAAACGCCGTCGCCTCAGTTGGCTTCGCAAGGCAGCGGGAATCCTCCGGAACGCCCGGAGGACGCGATTCGGGCGGAGCGAAAAAAACGTGACTACCTTTCTCTCTTTGCTTCGAATGTGGCGCTCACCTACCGCAAGGGGCCATCCTCCCCCCAGGTTCGCGAAGAAGCCTCAGGCGCGATTCCGACTGCGACGGACGCGAACGCCGCGCAACTCGCGGAATTGCTCAAGCCCTTGCAGCCACCCGCATTGCCCGCTGCGAACGTGCAAACACCCAGGCCTTCCGCGGAGGAAACCCGAAAGGAGGAAATCCGGAGCCCCGTTGCCGCGCCGGCGGGCGCACCGGCCACGGCAACGGGCAAGACCTACGTTCTATTTGAAGGAACCGTACTCGAAACCGTTCTCATCAACCGTCTCGACGGGCAATTCACCGGACCCATCGAATGTCTTTTGACGAGTGATGTCTATTCCCATGACCGGCAACACCTTCTGATTCCAGCCGGCACCAAACTCCTTGGCGAGACTCGCAAGGTCGAGGCCTTCGGCCAAACTCGTCTCGCCGTCGCGTTTCATCGCATGGTGATGCCCGACGGATTTTCAGCGAGCCTGGACCATTTTCAGGGACTCAACCAGATCGGCGATGCCGGTCTCCGCGATCAGGTCAACAACCACTACCTCCGCATCTTCGGCGCTTCTCTTGCGATCGGCGCAATCGGTGCTATCGCCGAAGGGGGTACTTCCGGTGCCTTGACGGCTTCCGGCTCGGACCTCATGCGCCAGGGCTTCGCGCAAAGCGCCGCTCAGTCCTCCGCGCAGATCCTCGATAAGTTCTTGAATGTTCTTCCGACCATCACGATCCGCGAGGGGCACCGGGTCAAAGTCTATCTGTCGGGCGACCTCGCGCTCCCCGACTACGCGAACCACACCATGCCTTCAAATCTCTGAGGGAAAGAAAGGAAGAAGTCCGTGAGAAAGAAACTCTTCGCCGTATTGCTTGTGACCGTTCTCTGCGTTAGCGCTGCGTATGCCCAGCTGGGCAGCGGGATCGTCTACGACCCGACGAATTACAGCAACGCCGTGCTGCGCTATCAGCAGCTGCAGCAGCATCTCCTCCAACTCCAAAGGACGTACACCCAGATCGTCACCGCCTACAACCTGGCGCTCCGGATGTCGCGCAATTTGCAAAACATGCCGGCGCGGTATCGGGCGCAGTTCTCGAACTGGCGAAACGTCACCGCCACCAACACGTACGGCAATACTTCGGGATGGCTTGGCGGCGTCAACGCCGACCTCAATACTATCAACGGCTATCTCCGCGCCACCACGCAACTCACCCAGTACAACCCGGCCTCGCTTAACGGAATGCCGGATTTCGAACAGGCTCGTGTGAAATCGCAGTACGCCTCCGTCGAACTGGCCGACGGCGCGAATATGAATGCGCTCTCCACGATCGGGTCCATCCGCGCAAACGCCGCCGCGCTCGAAACGCGTATGAACAACCTCGAACAGGACTCATTGTCCGAGGACCAAAGCCTGAACTCCGAGGTCGCGGTCCTGAACAAAATCAACGCAACCAACGTGCTCACGCTGCGTTCGATTCAGGACTCGAACAAACTCCTCGCTTCACTCCTTGAGCAGCAGACCATCGCCGCGAAACAACAGCGGGAAATGACAACCAATGCCATCAACACTGAAATCAGCAGGCAGACGAGCCTCAGCACAAACCTGACTCAGGTGACCGGCACCCTGACCAGTTCGTTGCAAAACTTCCGCATGCCGTGAGTTGCATTCTTCACTGACCGCGAAGGAGCCGAGACCATGCAGACCGATTTCCTGCAGTTCATGTATCAGGCGATCAACGATCTTCTGACGCAGAACCTCGGCTTCTTCGACGCCATGGGCCAGAACCTCTTCCGCATGTTTGCCACGATCCTCATCGCCTGGTACGGCATTAAATCCGCTCTCTCCGCCGCGAGCGGCAAGTACACCTTCCAGTTCGACAACTTTGCTAGCCTGCTTCTCACCATCGCTTTCGGATTTGCGATGGTGAATTACTACAGCACGCCGATCCCCGGCATCGGTGTCAGCTTCCACAACCTGATCACCGACGAGGCCCAGTTCCTCGCCAACAAGATCAATCAAACCGAGCTGCAGACCATCGTGGACCGCATCGGCGATTTTGAAGCCCGCATCGATGCGCCCGGCGTCACGGACCTCCTCGGAATGGCCATTTACATCATCGTCATCCTCCTGCTTGCCACCGCTCAGGCCATCTCGATTGTCGTCATCGCGTATGGATTCATCGCGACCGCCGTTTGCGTGCTGGTTGGCCCCATTTTTGTGCCCTTTTTTATTGTGCCGAAACTCGAATGGCTCTTCTGGGGCTGGCTTCGCTGTTTTCTGCAATACGCCTTCTATGAAGTCATCGCCGCCGCGGTCGTCTACATCATCGGCAACCTTATTATTGGCGTGCTCACCTTGCAGGGCACCGGCAATATCTCCACCCTTCAGCTCATCGGCTGGTTTCCCGTACTTCTGATTACGTTCGTCGCCTCGATATACGTTCTGCTGAAAGTCCCGGCACTCACCAATCACATCTTCAGCGGCACCGCGGGAGGCAGCTCTGCCGGAATCCTTGAAACACCCGCGGCCGCCGCGACCGCTGTGGCGAGGGAACTGTGATGGACCGCGATGCCTCTTTCTACGACGCCAAGCGTTTGTATCTCGAATCTTACGGTGATCCGATGGTGACCAACACTTACCTCAAGATTGCTCTCGCACTACTCTCGCTCGTCTGCGTCGCGCTCGCCCTGATCGATCTCCGAACCATTCGCACGTTCGAGAACTTTCGCCCGCTCGTAATTCGCATCGACGACCTCGGTCGCGCCGAGGCCATCAACTATCACAACCTCGAGTACAAGCCGCAGGATGCCGAAGCCAAATACTTCCTCTCGCAGTTCACAAAGCTCTACTACCGCCGCAACCGCTACACCATCCAGGACGACTTCGCGAAGTCGCTCTATTTCCTCGACGGCAAGCTCGCGAACGGCATCCTCGACACCTACCGCAAAGACGACATCATCCGGAAGTTCCTCACGAACACGTCGTCTTCGGAAATCGATATCGATGTGAAGAAGGTTTCCCTCGAAGAACTCCAGACGCCGCCCTACCGTGCACGCGTCGATTTCTACATGGTTTATTACTCGCCCGCGGACCACAGCGAACTGAAGCGCGACCTGTACACCGCGAACTTCGTCTTTATTTTTCAGTCGCGTGTGCCGAACGAGTTGATTCCAATCAATCCGCTGGGACTAACGATCTCTTACTTCCGCGAAGACCAGGCATTCAAATGAACTCTTCGCGGCATGGAGAGAAAGGAGTCGCGGGCGTCCGCCTGGCAGCCTCGGCCCAACCTCCGCGCGCCACCTCTTTCTTTACTCTCTGGCCTTCCCCCTCGCACTCGCCACAGCCCATCCCACCATTCTTCGCCCTCCGAACAAACGGCACGCGTCAGGAGAGCCTCGGCTGCTGCGGACTCCCGCCCGCTCCTCCTCCGGAACTGAGTTTTCTAAACCCCAGAGATTTGTAGGAACCGATGATTCCCAACGCACTCCTCATCACCATTGCTTTCCTTCTCGCCTACGGCTTCTGGCTCATGGGCGAGCTCAAGTTCATGGCGGCGTACAAAGCAGTCTTGCTCCATGCGTACGGAGACTGGATTTGTGCATCGATCGCCATCTTGTTTTGCAACGTATTCGGCGCTGTTCTCCTGCTCCAGCGAAAGTTTCTTTTGAAGAACACGGGCCGCAAGCTCTCCCACCTCGACAGGCAGTTCCAAGTCGGACAGATCGAGATGCCCGCGCCGCCTCAAAACGAGGAGCCTTTTTAGCATGTCCCGCGATCCATTCCCGAATGAGCCGGAGATTGACGACCGGGCAGAGCGCACTCCAGTTCCCGTACAGAACGAGAGGATTCGCGACCGTACCAGCGAACCTGAGCCTAGCGCGTCAGGAGACGACCGCCAGAGACCAGAAATAGACCACTCCGTCCGCGCGTACTATCTGAAAGACCGCACCTACCTCCTCCGCGAGTCCGAGTTCACTACGCTCGTCGAAATCGGCAAGTTTCGTGTCGTTGATTCGGCGGACCTGGCCCAATTCGCCTACGGCGGTGATGCTGAACGGGTGGCCCGTGACCTTCGGAATCTCGAGCGGCAGGGGCTCGTCGCCAGAAAGCCCCTCGCGCAGGAGCCGAAACGCAGCGAACGCCTCGTTGTTCTGACGAAAAAAGGGAAGCGCCTTCTCCTCAACTCCGGCCGTGTGCCCCAACGCCAGGCGATTTATCACGGTCTTGTAAAGCCTCGCGAGCTCAAACACGACGCCGCGCTCTACCGCCTGTACCAGAGGGAAGCAAACCGGATCGTGTTGGCGGGAGGCCGGCCTCTTCGAGTCGTATTGGATTACGAACTGAAGCGCAACATGCAACGGGAACTCGCCGGACTCGGAGAGGCGGCGCAAACGCGGGACGCACGCGAACAGGTTGCCGCACGCCATGGGCTCGCTCTGGTGGGAGACCGGATGCAAATTCCCGATCTGCGTCTTGAATACGAAACAGCGGACCACGAACACCGCGCGACCAATCTCGAACTCGCGACACGGAACTACCGGCCTCAGGCTCTCGCACAAAAGGCCAGGGCAGGTTTTTCCATCTATGCGCCCCGCGAAGACGCGTCGAAGCTGCGTCGCATTCTCGACGAATCGGAGCTGACAGCCAGGATCTTCTCCCTATGAATGTCGAGCCGGTCTACATCTCCGCATTGCAAGCCTTCGGCTATACAGAGGCAGAGGCACGTTTTATCTACATCGTCGCCACACACTCGGGCTATTTCTTGGCTCGTCAATTTCTCGCTTTCGCGGGCGTTGGGTGGGGCAAGCGCACGAACCAGTTTTGGACGAAGCTCCAATCCAATAAACACGCGCGCATAGGCGCAATTCCGAGATACCGGGCGATCTATCACCTCTTCGCGCGAGAGATTTACCGGGAGCTCCACCGAGAGCACCTTCGCAACCGGCGCCGGCATGAACGTGAATACATTGAGGCGAGGATTGCGATTCTCGATTTCGTGCTCGCAAACCCGGAGCTTTCCTACCTGGAAACGGAGCCCGACAAGCTTGCCTTCTTTTGCCGGGAACTGGGCATTGAGGCGAGATTTCTTCCCTCAAAAACATATCTCGGCCGGAAGACGGTGCAACCCACCGTTCGGTATTTCGTGGACCGCTTTCCCATGTTTCTTCCGCAGTCGAACTTAGCACCGCGCGTCGTGACGTTTTCGTTCATTCAAGGTAGCGAAGCCAATCTCTCCGCGTTCGTCCACCATCTCCAGGTCTATTCCTCTTTGTTTCGGGAACTGCGCGAGTTTCGCTTCCTCTATCTGGCACGAACGGAGGCGCATTTCGCGAAAGCGCACGAGCTCTTCAATGCGCTCGTTACCGTGCCGCTGGATTCGCATCCCGCCGACGATTTGCTGCGCTATTTCGCAATCCGCAAGGCTTGGGATCTCCACCAATACGGGGTTGTCACCGAAGCCGACCTCGCCTTCCGGAATGTCTCGAAAGAGCGATTCTCGGGACAACGATTTGAACACTTCTATCGGGCGTGGAAAGCCGATCGCATCGGCGAGGCCCACATTCGCGCGGCGTTTCAAGGCCACCACCTTCCGCACCTAACACACTTTGAAACGCGAGTCCTTGAGTCTTTTGCCGCTTCTAGTGAAGCGGAGGAGGAGGCGTGGTGAAGAACGTAAAAACGACATCCTTCACCCGAAGCTTCTCCCCAGCCTTCACCTTGTGGCAGACGCATGTTCCGGAAAGGAAAGGGAAAGAGAACCCCCGGAGAAGAAAATGCCCGGCGGAAAAAGATCCAAATCGGGCGGGAGCGACCCCACTTTTTGGGCTTTCAGCCGCCCAAAAAGGTTTTGGGGTCGCTCCCGCCCTGGGCACCGTTTCCGGTGCCTCCGGTTTTTTCCGCCGGGCATAGGGAGTTTCGGAGATCGAACCGTAGAGGAGAAAACATCATGTCCATCATCAAGAAGGCACCTGCAATTCTTACCCGGGAATTTCGGTTGGAGGAGCCCGTCAGTCTCTTGCTGGATGACTACGCGCAGTTCATCGAAAGCAGCCCCGACCACGTCCTCAATTCCGCCATCAAGAAAACGTTGTGGCGGGACCAGGATTACCGCAAGTGGAGAGAGCTGAAGAAAAGTGCGGACAACGGCGCCGGCCGCCGTGCACCCGAGGCTGCGGAGAAGTCATGATGCAGCGCGTCCTGGCATCGCGGCACTTCCTCGCCAGCCTACTGGCGATGGGAACGGGTGTGTTCCTTTTCTATGCGCATCCGTTCCCCGCACGGTCGTTCTTCCTTCATCTGATTTCTTTGCGCGCGCCGAACGCGTTCCTGAGCTTCCGGGGGCTGTACAACGTCTGCCTTTTCACGACACCTTATTTTCTCTATCTGGCGGCGTTTTCAGCCCTCTACGTTGCCACTCTGAAATATCGGCAACGCGTCTCGCCTGGACACCTGCCGCCGTATCCCGATCCGAAGAAACGCGATGAGCTCTTTCTGGTGGTGGGCGAGGTGCACGACCCACGCAACCCGGGTCCTAGCCAAACCCCTCACTGGCTGACTATACCCGAGCGCGGATTGTTCACCGGAACCGTGATTCTCGGAGCGGTCGGTTCGGGCAAGACCGCGACCGCAATGTATCCGTTCGCGGAACAGATTCTGGCGTTCAAGGCGGGCGACAAAGAACGCAAAATCGGCGCGTTGGTCTTAGAGGTGAAAGGCGACTTCTGCCGCAAGGTGAAGGAGATCCTCGACCGTTACGACCGCGGAGAGGATTTCATCGAGATCAGCCTCGATTCCGCCTACCGTTACAACCCTCTCCACAACGACCTCGATGCCTACGCACTCGCCTTCAATATCGCATCCTTATTAAACAACCTGTTCGGTCGCGGCAAGGAACCATTCTGGCAGCAGGCCTACACCAATCTCGTCAAGTTCATCATCCTGCTGCACAAGATCGCCTACGACTACGTGACGCTGTTCAACGTATACGAGTGCGCCATTTCACCGCCCCTGCTGGAACAACGCATTCGCGAAGCCGAAGAGATCATCATGGGGCGTTATTTCGCGGCAGTAACTCCCGAAGTGTTCGGTGCACACCCGGTCGAACTCGCCAGCCTTGGTTTCAAACACGACCCCGGAAAGGAACGCTATCTCGCCGAAGCCTCGAAAGAACTCTGGACGGAAGTCCAGACGAGAGGCATCAAGGCAGAGCCAATCACCATTCTCGATCCGTCATTTGCAGAACCGGACAAGCTCGAACAGCTTTATGCGGTCCAGCGGTGGTTCCGCGAAGACTGGCGAAGAATTGAGCCCAAGCTTCGGACTTCGATTGTGGAAGGTATTTCCGTATTCCTTTCACTCTTTGACGACAACCCGAAAGTGAAACGAGTCTTTTGCCCGAAGAAGGAGTGCTACGACCAGAAGCTCAACGCCAAAGAACAATACGGAAAACCGTTGCCTTCGTTCTCCTGGCTCGTGGAGCAAGGTGTCGTTTGCTCACTGAATTTTCCCGTAGGCATGAACGCCGGACTGGCCAAGGCCATCGGCGTCATGATGAAACTCGATTTCGAGCGCGCGGTACTGAACCGCATCCCGCAAATTGAGTCGGAAAAAGACCGATACTTTCGCCAGGTTCTGTTTCTCTGCGATGAATACCAGCACTTCGCCACCGTCGGAGAAAGTGATCCGACCGGGGACGAAAAGTTCTTCAGTCTCTCCCGGCAAGCCAAGTGCATTCCCATCGTCGCAATCCAGAGCATTAGCTCGCTGCGTTCTTCACTTCCGGGTGACAGTTGGAGAACTCTTCTCCAGACCTTTCGCACCAAGATCTTTCTGTGTCTCTCGGATGATTTTTCCGCAAAAACAGCGAGCGAACTCTGTGGACGCGAAGACCGTCTGAAAGTGAGCTACAACTTGTCGGAAAGCGGCCACGACGCGAGCGTCAGTCTGCTTACGGGGAAAGCCATCTCCCACCGCGCAAACATCACCGCTTCCAAGAGTTACAACACGCAGACCGACTTCCGTTTCGACATGAAGACGTTCACGGAACTCCGGAACGCTCAATCGGTCACGATCGCCTACGACGGGTTAAATCCGATTCCGCCAACCTTCTGCTACTTGAAGCCTTATTACAACGACCCCAACAAATCTTATTTCGAGCAACTTGCCGCAGGAGAACTCTGATGCCAGGCTTTGAGACCATTCTTCCGTTCCTCAAGCCCATCGAACATCTCATCCTCGACGATTCCATCAGCGAAGTCATGGTCAACGGACCGGATCAGGTTTTTGTCGAGAAGGCCGGTTTCATCGAGCAGGTTCGCGGCGTTTCGCTCGGCGAGCGTTCACTGCTCGTTGCCGTCAAAAACATCGCGCGGCGACTGGGCGATGACATATCCGAAGCGAAGCCCATCCTTGATTCCAGATTGCCGGACGGGAGCCGCGTGGCCGCGGTCATTCCTCCCTGCAGCCTGAGCGGCGTGACTCTTACCATTCGCAAATTCAATGTCCGGCACTTCGAGATTGCCGATCTCATCGCGGGCGGAACGCTTACTCATGCACTGGCGAACCGCTTTGAAGATTACATTCTGCAGCGGCGCAACCTCTTGATTTGTGGTGGAACCGGAACGGGCAAGACGACGCTATTAAATGCTCTTGGAAAGTTCATTCCCCCGGATGAACGCATCCTGCTGATCGAAGACACCGCAGAGATACAGCTTGCTCAAGCCAATCTCGTTCGCTTCGAAGCCCGCAGGGAACAGAACGGAGTACCCGCGGTCTCCATTCGCGACCTTCTCAAAGCCTCATTGCGGCACCGGCCCGATCGTATTCTGCTCGGAGAAATTAGAGGAAGTGAGGCGTTCGACCTGCTCCAGCTTCTGAACACGGGCCACGCTGGCACGCTGAGTACGATCCATGCGAGTTCCGCGAAGCAGGGCCTGGCTCGCTTTGCCAGCTGCGTTTTACAGAGCGGGATTGAATTGCCGTACCGTTCGATTAAGACGAATATCGCCGATTCCCTTAATGTCGTCGTCCATATTGAACGAAGACCGGGCCGGCGATTTATTTCTGAAGTCCTTGAAATCAACAGCTACGACCCGGATTCCGACCTCTTCGACTTCTGTTCCATGTACGTCGCTCCCAAGGAGCACCCATGAGCGGTATTTCCTCGTTCACCCCTAGATTCCTGACGGCGCCGGAATACGTGTTCGCTCTTCACGAGCCAAGCGATCAAGTCGCGGTACTGGTTCGGAATCGAACTCGGCACCAAACGACGCAGCGAATTCTTCCTGCCGAAGCAATCGCAAGTGCGCCGTTTCAGTCCTGGCTTCACGAGCAGAACCAGTCTGGAGCTGACATTTTCATCGGAATGAATCCGGTAAGAGAAGGCTCGCGAAACCGCACCAAAGAACAAATTCGCGAAGTACGCCATGCGTATCTCGATCTCGACGAGGAAGCAGGTGCCTCGCTTCAGGCCATCCGTACTTCCGGGGACGTGCCACCACCGTGCTTCGTTCTCGACACTTCGCCAGGAAAACATCAGGTGGTCTGGCGCGTCGAAGGCTTCGACACCACTCAGGCGGAATCGCTGTTGCGTGCCCTGGTTTCGCAGTATGGCGGCGACCCGGCAGCCACTGATATTTCCCGGCTTTTCCGTTTTCCTGGGTTCACGAACAGGAAGTACAACGAGGCCTTTGTTGTGCGCGTCCATCACGAATCCGACGCCGTTTACCATCAGCAAGATTTTCACATCCACGAAGATTCGCCGGAATCTCCGAAAGACTTCACGGAATCACTCAGCGGCACGCGCCGGATGCCGACCGGTCACCGCAGCCAGTCGGAAGCAGATTGGGCTTATGCGAAACGAGCGCTGGCCCGCGGCGATGATCCTCAAATCATCATTCAACGTATCGCCGACTATCGCGCCGACGAAAAAAGCGACCCGATTTACTACGCTCGGCACACCGTCACAAAGGCACAGGCTGAACTCGTGCGACAGCGCCCTGCCGGTAAGTCTGCCGAAGCGCATGAAGCACCAGAGAGGGAATCCAGCCTGAACCACTGACGTTCAGACAACGAACGGAGAAGGAACTGATGCCGTCTTCACCTGCTGCCGTCGCCTCAATGCCCACGACACTGGAACCGTTTGTATCGGCGGACCAAGCGGCGCAATTTCTCTGTGTCAAACGCCGCTTTCTGCTGGAGCTTGCCCGCAGAGGCATAGCCGGGGCCTATGCACTTGGCACCGGAACCAAACGCAAAGTCTGGGTGTTCCGACTCTCTGAACTCGCCGCTTCGATCGAGCGGAACGAGACCCAAACACCAAACCTGCCAAAACCGTGTACGATCACATCTGGCAGTCCCCGCTGAAAAGAGGAGCTATGTCCTATCAGCGAGGATCACTCAAGAAAGTAAAACGCAGGGAAGGAGAGACCTGGGTGCTCAGATACCGGGTCACGAACGCGGAAGGAAAAAGAGTCGAGCACAACGCAATCATCGGACTTGTCCGGCAGCTTCCAAAAGACAGGGACGCATGGCGCGAAGTGGATCGTCTCGGGCTCGGGGTGCGGATCAACGACGCCCCTGCCATCGGCCGCGTGTCATTCCATTTTCTTGCGGAGCATTACCTTAAAGCCGATTTCGGGGCGGACGCTGTGCGCCCGAAATCGGTGAACACCATCAGCCACGTCGAAACCGTCGTGCGAGCCTACCTGACACCGCGATTCGGGAACGAAATCGCGGAAGACATCAAGCCGCTCAATATTCAGCGTTGGCTGAAATCGCTTCACGACGACACCGGTCTTGCCTGGACGACGATCTCGAAAATGCGGGGCGTCATGCGCCGCATCTACAAAATCGGAATCCTGCACGAGCACGTCTCGAAAAATCCTGTGCTTCACGTCGAAACGCGCTCCAAGACTGACTACAAACCCATCACCATCACGCCCGCGCAGACGCTTGCGATCCTGAAGGCCCTCCCATCGCCTCTCCACTTTGGATTGGTTCTTACCTGTGCAGCTACCGCGCTCCGCGCTTCGGAGATGCTCTCACTGCGCTGGTCGGACGTAATGTGGAACGAGGGAAGAATTCGGATTTCAAAGCGCTGGGCGAAGGGTACGGACGGCGAGACCAAAACGGAGGCATCGGACGGATATGTACCGATGCACCCGGTCCTGTCCTCCCGCTTGCTCTTTTGGCGGGAACAAAGCCCCTATCCAAGAGACGGAGACTTTGTGTTTCCGTCGCTTCGGGCAGAGGGCCGCGTTCCACTCTCCGCTTCGATCTTCGTCGCTGATTATCTGCGCCCGGCCGCAAAGAAAGCCGGGGTGCAGATCGAGGACGGACAACGGTTCGGGCTTCACAATCTTCGCCACTCACTCAGCAACTGGCTGGTGAACAAGGCGAAAATCGAACCGAAAACCGTTCAGGGAATTCTGCGTCACGCGAAAGTCCAGACGACGCTCGATCTATACACGCAGGAAGACAGCGATGAAACGCTCGCGGCGCAGGGAGAATATCTTGCGGCGCTGGGCGTGGGGAGTCCGATGGTGCAGTAAATTGTGGGTTGGATTGTGGGTTGAGGCTTTTGGTGCAACACCCGGTAACCTACTGAAAAGAATGGTGGGCCTGGGTGGACTTGAACCACCGACCTCGCCCTTATCAGGGGCGCGCTCTAGCCACCTGAGCTACAGGCCCACTCTACGAATGGTGCAAACTATTATGCGTCAATTAGTTGAGATCATCAAGATTGGGTCCAATGGGGACCATCAGCTTGTAATCGCACCTAATTTTGCAACGACTTTCATTCGGTGCTTGGCGCTGAAGTGCCTGTATCTGCTGGTCATTTTCAACGAAATGTGGCCAACCCATCTTGTAATCAAATCACCGTGCACACCGGCCTCTTGAAATCTGGACACGCTTAGGCTTAACGACCAGGAGTCGAACTCAATAGATCTGGCAAGCCTCGTTCACAGCCTCACCAATCGATTCAAAACAGCAACGTGAAGTTGGCCCCAACTTTGGATTCTGTGGTGACGGTTCGCCGAATCCTACAACGGTCCAGGGAGCCGTCGCGGCCCGAATTGCAAGGGGCGCTTGTAACCATTGCTTAGAATGGCTGAAGCTCTTCGGTATAAACAGTGGTTGTGACTTCGGAGCAAAATCCGTCATCATTTAGGTGGGCGTTCGGGACTAATTGGCGGCACTCGGCATATGGCCATGAGCACAGAAGCGGAACTCCATCGTCAAAAGGAGCGGCTTGAGCTGATCCTCAATCTGACGACCAAAATTACGTCGAGCCTCGATCTGCGGGAGGTTCTGCGCACGATTGCAGCGAACATACGCGAAGTCATACACGCTGATGCCGTAACAGTTGCGCTGCCCGATGCAGCTTCAGGAAAATTCAGGGCATTTGCCGTGGATTTTCCACACGGCAAGGGGGTCATCAAGGAAGAATTGCTCGTTACGCCGAGCGCGGCCGTCAAGAAAGCGATGGATACTTTGAAACCCGTAGTCTTTGACATGCGAGATAACGAACTCGCCCCAGAGGCATCTGGCGTCGCGGCTGCCGAGGGAATAAGAGCAGCTTGTAATATCCCACTTGTGAATCACGGCCGAGCCCTCGGAATCTTGTCGATCTTGCGAGTAACAGAAACTCCGTTTACGCCGGAAGATGTTGATTTCCTGAGCCGCGCTTCAGGACAGATAGCAATCGCAGTCGAAAACGCGTTGGCGTACCGAGAAATTTCCGAACTCAAGGACAAGCTCGCTCAGGAGAAACTCTACCTGGAAGAGGAATTTCGCAGCGAGATGGGTTTTGAGCAGATCATCGGGAACAGCACGGCGCTAAAGCGCGTTTTGCAACAGGTTGAAACAGTTGCCCCCAGCGATTCCACGGTTCTGTTGCTTGGAGAAACCGGCACGGGAAAGGAGTTGATTGCTCGCGCTATTCACGACCGTAGCCGCCGCAAACAGCGGACACTCGTAAAAGTGAACTGTGCTGCAATTCCAACCGGGCTGCTGGAAAGCGAGTTGTTCGGACATGAAAAGGGAGCGTTCACGGGCGCCATCAGCCAAAAAATCGGCCGGCTGGAACTAGCCGACCAAGGCACCCTCTTTTTGGATGAGGTGGGAGACATTCCGCTAGAAATCCAGCCGAAACTACTGCGCGCTTTGCAGGAGCGGGAATTTGAGCGGTTGGGAACCACCCACACGCGAAAAGTGAATGTACGCTTGATCGCGGCCACCAACCGCGATCTCGAAAAGATGATTGCGGACCGGGAATTTCGGAGTGACCTGTACTACCGTCTGAATGTGTTTCCAATCCGCATTCCGGCCTTGGGAGAGCGCAAAGAGGATATTCCTCTGCTGGTAAGTTATTTCGTCCAGAAATTCTCAAAGCAAATGCAAAAGAAGATCGAAGCGGTTCCTACGGCTGTAATGAAGGGACTGACGGCCTGGGAATGGCCGGGAAACATTCGTGAACTGGAGAATTTCATTGAGCGTGCCGTGATCCTGACGCGAGGCGGCTCCCTCGAGGCTCCACTCGGAGAACTCCGAAAGACAAATGAGGACAAGCCCCCATACGCTATCCTCCCGGAACACAAGCACATCGCTGGAGAAAGCACAGATTGGCGAAAGGACAAAAACGGAATTGTTGAGGAATACACAAGAAAGCAGCGCGACGAGATTGTACGCGCACTTTCCGAGTCCAGGGGTCGCGTCGGTGGTGCTGATGGAGCTGCCGCGCGGCTTGGCATTAATCGCACAACGCTCCTTTCTCGAATGAAGAAATTTGGTATCCACCCAAAGCAGTACGCTTAATCTGCTTGCCGCCTCCTTGTTTTGATCTTGCCCGGGCCTCGACAGTTTCGACTCTTTCAACTTCTTCAACATCGACATTTTCGACTTCTCGCGATCTTTTCCTGAAAATTCAGCCACTTACGATTTTCTAACTTTGGCGCGGGCGTTGCCCTTACTGCATATGTAAGACGTAGGCAGAGGTGGCGCTATGTCACTGGTTCTCGTTTCCATCCACAACTGGCACGAGTCGTTTCGAGTGCTGCGCTACCGCAACGGATTCGGAATCCTGGATTCAGTGCGCTACGGCTCTTGGCTGGCGCGCGGCTGAAGGTGAGGATGCATCATGGCTCGAATGGAAGCCTTCAACAAACTCTCGGATTTGCGAGCGCATTTGGCTAGGACACCCGGGAGCGGAAGCCTGCTGGACGTGGACGCATGGATACCGAGTGAAGTTAAGGCCATCTCCCCGTTGGTAGAACGCTTGATGCGGCTCATCGAGGGATCGCACTGCATCACGGGCGAGGAACATGCCGTCGAACTCGCGCTCCGGGAAGCTCTGAGCAACGCAGTCGTTCACGGCAACCGTCTGGATGCGCACAAATTAGTTCACGTCCGCTGCCGCTGCAAGGTCGGCATAGGGATTTCGCTGATCGTTTCAGATCAGGGTCAAGGGTTCGATGCAAGCGGCGTTCCCGACCCCGTGGCTGTCGAGAATCTCTTGGCCGAGCACGGACGCGGCATCCACATCATGCAGTTGGCGATGGACCAGGTCTCGTTCGACGAGCGAGGCACCGAGGTCCACATGTGCAAGAGGTTAGCTTGCAATCCAAGAGTGGGTCCCCAGAGCGGCTCACGTGGTTCTTAGGAGGCATTTATGGAGGTGCAAGAACGAATCGGCACGTGGTGCGCTTGGGGCATCATTTTCCTTTCCTGGAGTGCGTTTTTCCTTGTGCTAGCGCTCATGTTCAGAGCTACCGGCTGCAATCGCAGCAGTGAAGCGGGAGCTCAGAGCGCGGACATCGTCGCTGAATCGATACGCTTCGAGGCGAGAGCTATAAACGACTCTTTGCAGCGGGTGCAACAAGGCAGTCTCAGTTCTCAGCCGGTATCGTCGTTCGGTTCTAAACTGCGAGACCGCCCGATGGTCACGGATCACGGCCTCCCCCAGCGGGATTCGTGACTCGAGGGCGGCACGTCAAAGTTACGTGAAACCTTTGTAAGGGAGAAAGAATATGAAATCACAAAATCTGAAGACGAATGCTCATGACGCAACAACAGGCATTCTTCAGTCGGACTTTGCGGAAAAAGGAGGCAAGAACGGGCCAACGCCGTCCGAAATTCGCCCGCGAACATTTGAGATTCACACCAAACGTGGCGGAATTCACGGTTGCGACCTGGAGACCTACCTGGATGACTGGATGCAGGCGGAACGCGAGCTCCAGGAAAAATACGACAAGAGCTCTGGCGAGTAACGCGAAAGGCGAAGCCTGAAGGAGGCACAAATGCGAGTACAACAAAACGGGAAACACTTTTCATGGGTGCTGGGTGCAGCACTGCTGTTGGCAACAGCGGGGACATTAGCCGCGCAGGACGTGCGGTACAACTTTATGCCGAGAACAGATTTCTCGAAATACCAGATGTATAAGTGGGTGAACATCGCTGGTCCTCACCCCGATCAGATTATGGACGCGGAAATTAAGCAGTCTGTGGACTCACAACTGGCGTCGAAAGGGCTGACCAAGACGGACAGCGACAAGGCCGATCTGTATATCGGGTACCAGACCGCCATCAGTCAGGAAACACAATGGGATGCCTGGGGCTCACGAGCCTTCGGGATGGGCATGGGATCGTGGACCAGTTCGAAGATCAGTGTTGGGACTCTAGTTCTTGAAATGTATGACCCGGGAGCGAATCAGCTCGTCTGGACTGGAACCGCAACCAAGACAATTGACCCCAGCGCAAACCACGAAAAGAACATAAAAAGCCTGGACAAGTCCATGGCGAAATTACTGAAGAACTATCCGCCTAAACAGAAGTAGGAAGTCACGACTGCCTGCGCAAATCCTGGAAGGAAAAACAATATCGCAGGTGGAATTTTGCGGGGTCCATTGCAGGGCCCTGCGGCAAATAGAGGAGTCGCGGCAACGGAACAATCGCAATGCGATCGCCCATGGAGGCGGGCGCAGGTAATTCGTATTCGAAATAACTCAACAAAAACTTACATGGAGCGAAGGTCATGCAAATAGCAAACACAAGATTAGACACACTTGATCGGTTCCGGTTTTTCTGGCTCCCGCTGACGATTGCGGTCGCTCTCTTCCTGACGGTCACAATCTGGGTCAGGGTGTCGCTTGGGCAGGGACGACAGCAATCGACCTACGCATCGCCCGAAGAAGCGAGTCAGGCGCTATGCGAGGCGGCCCAAAACGACAATGAGCAGGCGATTTTGCAGATCCTCGGAGGCCACAAGGAATTAGTCTTTTCGGGTGACCCGCAGGACGACAAAGCCGCTCGAAGGCAGTTCGCTGCGAAATTCAAGGAGATTCATCGGTTTGTCCGGCAATTGGACGGAACATGGGTGCTGTACATCGGCGCGGAGAACTGGCCGTTCCCTGTACCGTTGGTGCGGGAAAAAGAAAAGTGGTTCTTCGATGCAGACGCGGGCACGCAAGAAATCTTGTTTCGTCGAATTGGTGACAATGAATCCGCAGCGATCCAAGTCTGCCATGCTTTGACGCGTGTCATCATGGAAAATCATCTCGAATCGACGAGCGATGATGTCGTCACACAATATGCGCTGAACCTAGTGCACGCCAAACGGGTTGATGGAAGCCATGGTCTGGCGGATCACTTCCATGGATATTACTTCCTTAGAGTGAGCGATGACCCTGATATGGCGAATGGGGCTGTCCTTCTCGTGGCCTATCCTGTCAAGTATCGCTTCTCCGGCGTCATGACGTTTGTTGTCACCTCAGATGACGTTGTCTTCCAAAAGGATCTCGGTCCCAACACACCAAGACTCGCCAGGGCACTCGACAAAAATACGCCGGATTTGAGCTGGGAAGTTGCCGAGTAGGCGTAAGCACCAATTCCCGTGACCCGGTCGCAATGAAGATGCGTGGCCGACTGACTGCCGAACCTAGGGCCGAGTTGGCGGCACCGACGGACCTGCGGACCGCAGGTAGTACGTCTGAACCGTCAGCTCTTAACCGCATCCTCAACTGCTGGAGTTGGCCTCGACAGTTTCGACCTTTTCAACTCTTTCAACGTCGACACCTTCGACTCCTGGCGGTCTTCTCCCGAAAATTCAGCGACTTACAGTTCCGCACGTTTGGCTCGGGCCTTGCCCATATCCGATGCGAAGCGAAAAGGCGCTTTCCAAGCTGGGCTCGCCTTTCGCTGTCACATAGCTGCTCAGGAGGTCGCTATGAAGCACAAAGCAGATCCAACTATCGCTTGCATGAATGATCCTGCAGGTGAACGAACACTCGTAGTCGCCGCCAAGAACGGAGATGAACAGGCGTTTGAAACCCTGTTTAAGCGTTACCAGCGAAAGACCCTCGCAGTAGTGCTGCGGTACACACGTGTGGTGGAGGACGCGGAAGACATCGTTCAGCAAAGCTTCTTCAAGGCTTTCGTGCATTTGTGGCAGTTTCAAGGAGAATCTTCCTTCTCCACCTGGTTGACGCGCATCGCTATCAACGAAGCGCTTATGTTCCTACGCCGCATTGGCGCGGTGCGCGAGGTATCGATCGACGACATTCGTGACGCAGGAAGTGCGGACAGTTTGGGCATACCCGACTCAAATGCCGATCCGGAAACCCGCTGCTCACAGCGAGAGGAAGTCCGGATTCTTTCGAAGGCGGTTCGGAATCTGCGCCCGGGACTGCGCACACCAATCGTATTGAGAGAACTTCGTGAGTCATCTACAAGCGAGACGGCTCGTCGCATGGGGCTCTCGGTCGCCACAGTCAAAGCGCGCATATTTCGCGGGAAGCGGCAGCTCCGCCAAGAACTAGGGTCTTATCTGAAGCTCCATGCAAAACCCGGGGAAGACATCACCAGGGATCTTCCGCAACCTCACGTCTGCGATGCTTCCGGCTTCTGAGGAAAACAACATGTTGAAGATCAGCTTTAGCGAAACACCTGCGGATGAGAAATGGATTCTGGAAGGCCGCCTCAGTGGGGCATGGGTTCGAGAACTAAAGGCGAGCTGGAAGAAGAACCATCAAACCGACAAGAAGGATGGGTGCATCGTGGACCTGAACGAAGTCACATTTATCGACAAGGCTGGCGAGAGACTGTTGCGCGAATTGCGCAGAGAAGGTGCGCAGTTCATCTCGGACGGTTGCTACGTCAGGCACATTGTTGAGCAGCTAAAGGTCCGGCGGAAACGCAAGATTTCCAATGTGCTGGCTTGCTTTCTTGTCGTGCTCCTGTTGGTGCTGTTCAGTGCAACAGCAACAAGAGCACAAAGCACAACCGTGTTGGGAAGCGTGCCGAGCGGTCCAGCCAGCGATGAACTCGTCCAGTTGACTCTCAGCGACGCCATCAAGATGGCGTGGCGATACAACCTCGGAGCAATCGAAAGCGGACAAAACGCCCAAATTGCCCGCGGTCAGCGGCTACTTGCGCTCAGCAATTTGCTGCCACAGGTCAGCGCAGGCGCTTCGGAGAACTTCCAGCAAGTGAACCTCGCGACCTTTGGGTTCAACAAATTTAAAATCACAGGAATTCCAAATGTTGTTGGACCATTCAGTTACAGCTCGGTGGATGGAAGCGTCAGCCAAACACTGTTCAGTTTCGAGTCTATCGAGCGTTTTCGCTCAGCGCGCACAGCCGAACAGGCCGCGCAACTCAGTTATCAGGACATCCTCGATGTGGTCACACTCACGGTCGGCAACGCCTATCTGCGGATCATCGAGGCAGACTCTCGAATTAAGGCGCAACAAGCCCAGGTGGAGAATGCGAGAGCTCTTTACGATCGCGCGGCTGATCAAGTGCAGGCCGGTACCGCTCCACGAATCGACGCAACACGCACCGAGGTTCAGTTGCACACGGAGGAGTACAACCTAAGCATAGTCCGCAACAACTTCGCCGTCGCAAAACTAGCGCTTGGACGCGCGATCGGACTGCCGCTAGGGCAGCAGTTTGAGCTGGCCGACGCGCTCCCATACTCCGACATCACTCCGCTGAGCGTCGATGATGCTCTCCAAATTGCGTTCAAATCGCGCAGTGATTTCCGTTCCGCTCTCGATTCCCAAAAAGCTGCTGCGCAAACCCTTTCTGCTGTCAAAGGCGAACGGTATCCAACTGTGGCGGTTAACGGCAGCTACGGCGATATTGGACCGACGTTCGGCAACTCGCATGGAGATTTCACGTTTCAGGCGGGGATCAGGGTTCCCCTCTTCACCGGCGGACGGATTAAAGGTGATATCACGCAAGCCGAAGCAGAATTGCGTCAAAGAAAGGCCGAAGCTGAAAACGTCCGCGGACAGATTGACCAGGACATTCGCACCGCTCTTCTCAATCTAAATGCTGCGAAAGAACAGGTCGAAGTGGCCAAACAAAATGTCGAACTTGCCAATGAGAGTCTTGCTCGGTCGAAGGATCGCTTCACTTCTGGTGTAACTGACAGTGTTGAAGTGGTCCAGGCCGAGCAGGCTCTCGCCAGCGCCAACGATCAATACATAACGAGCCTTTACAACCACAACTTCGCCAAGCTCTCGCTTGCTCGCGCCCTTGGGGTCGCACGCATCAACTACAACCAATATCTGGGAGGAAGGTAATGTCCAACGACAATCAAGACAACAACAAGCGCTCCGTGGTGGTAGATGACGAGGTTCGCATTTACGTGGAAGCCGAACCCCATTGCCAAGATCCAGCCAAGGATAGCGGCAGAATCACCCGGCTTCTGCATGGCCTGCGCGAGCACCCATTAAAAGTTGCGGTGATGACTCTTGCACTGTTGGCGATCGTGGCCATCATCGCGTATCTCGTCCGCAACGCATTTCTCTACGAAGATACCGACGATGCCCAGGTGGACGGGCACGTGATGCCCTTGAGTGCGCGCATCAACGGCCAGGTAATGAAAGTGAACTTCGTCGAAGGCCAACTGGTCCATGAGGGCGATCTCCTCGCGATCATTGACCCTGCCGATTTCAAGATCGCCGTGATTCAGGCGGAGGCGGCGCTGGCAGACGCGCAAGCCAGTGCCAAGAGTTCTCGTTGGAATGTTCCAATCACCACTGTGACCGTGCAAAGCAATCTCGATTCGGCACAGACCGCCGTGGTTAACGCTGAGGCGGGACTCCGGGCAGCCGAGCACAATCACGAGTCGGCCAAGGCGTCGTTGACGCAGGCCGAGGCCAATGCTGCCAAGAGTGACGCAGACCTCGAACGCGCTAAACAGCTCGTCGCAAAAGAAGATATCTCCCGCCAGCAATTTGATCAGGCAGTCGCTTCAGCAGCAGCAAACCAAGCCGCAGTCACTTCGGCCGGCGCCGCTGTCAAGGCCGCCGAGCAGGCTGTTCGCCAGGCCGAGGGGAAACTCCTGCAGGCAAAGGCTGATCTTCGAAGCGCCCAGACCGCGCCGCAACACGTATCTCTAATCCGCGCCCAGGCGGACGCCGCGGATGCGCAAGCCGAGCAACGCCGTGCACAATTGGCCCAAGCACAGCTCAATTTCAGCTACACCATCATTCGCTCGCCGGTGACGGGAATCATTGGAAAGAAGAGCGTTGAAGTTGGTCAGAACGTGAGCATTGGCCAGGAAATGTTGGAAGTCGTGCCCCTCGATGACATTTGGGTGACCGCCAATTTCAAGGAGACGCAGCTCGCGCATATGCGCCCTGGTCAACCCGTTGAGATCGACATTGATGCATATGGCCGCAAGTGGAAAGGCCATGTAACCAACATGGGTGGAGGAACCGGGTCGGTCTTCAGTCTGCTGCCTCCGGAGAACGCGACGGGCAACTACGTGAAGGTCGTACAGAGGGTGCCGGTGCGGATCGATTTCGATCGCATCACAGGACAGGATTTCAATGCCGAGGGAATGTTGAAGCCGGGATTGTCCGTCGTGCCAGACGTGAGGGTGCGATGAGCGAAGCGGCGTCTCTCGCGGCCGAGCAAGCCACGTGGCAGCCAAAGGTCAACCCATGGATCATCGGCGTCGCGGTTTCGCTGGCTGCGTTCATGGAGGCGCTCGATACCAGCATAGCGAACGTGGCACTTCCACACATCGCTGGCAGCATGGGCGCAAGCAATGATGAGAGCACCTGGGTCTTGACCAGTTACCTGGTGTCGAACGCCGTTGTGCTTCCGATCAGCGGCTTCCTCGTTGGCTGGCTCGGACGCAAGCGCTTTTTCCTGATGTGCGTCGCCTTTTTTACAGTTAGCTCGTTTTTGTGCGGCGTCGCGCCGAGCCTCGGGATGCTGCTTATTTTCCGAGTGCTGCAAGGCGCCTTCGGTGGAGGACTGCAGCCGATGACGCAGGCAATCCTGGCGGACACTTTCCCGCCGGAGAAACGCGGGTTAGCCTTCGCTTTGTACGGAATCACGGTCATCTGTGGCCCTGCTATTGGTCCCACGCTGGGCGGCTGGATTACCGATAACTATTCCTGGCGCTGGATTTTTTATATTAACGTTCCCGTGGGAATTCTGGCCGTCTTGCTGGTTTCTCAGCTAATCGAAGATCCTCCCTACTTGTCCCGTCTGAAAGCTACCCTGGGGAGGTTCGACTACATTGGGTTTGCCCTGCTCACCGTCGGCGTAGGCGCTCTGCAGGTTGCGCTCGACAAGGGACAAGAAGACGATTGGTTTGGGTCGCGGTTCATTACCACACTGATCATTCTTGCCGCTGTGGGTTTGGTGTCCCTCGTTATTTGGGAGTGGCGCCACAAGGAACCTATCGTGGATGTCCATCTGTTCAAGGGGTTCAATTTTGCAAGCTGCAATCTGATGATGTTTGTGCTTGGCGCCGTTCTCTTCAGTTCAACTGTCCTTCTTCCCCAGTTTTTGCAAACGCTCATGGGTTATACGGCGCAAAAGGCCGGCATGGTCATTTCGATGGCGGCCATTCTTCTGGTCTTTCTTTTACCGTTCGTCGGACGCCTCGCCGGACACTTTCAGGCGCGGCACCTTCTCGCTTTCGGCTGGATCGCGCTCGCTGTGGCCATGTATTTCTCATGCAAACATATCGATCTACTCATCAGCTTTCGTTCTGCCGCGTGGATGCGCATTTGGCAGTACCTGCCGGTTGGATTTTTATTCGTCCCGCTCACGATGGCTGCCTATGTCGGCCTGCCGGAGTCGAAAAGCAACGCTGCCGCTGGTTTGATCAACTTCACGCGCAATATCGGGCAGAGCGTAGGAACCTCGGCTGTGACTACATTGCTTGCACGCCGAAGTCAATACCATCAGTCCGTTCTCGCAGAGTACACGCGGTCTCATCGATTCAATGAGGCCGTCGCAGGCTTGACGAGCCGTCTGTCACATGTCGGTTTGAGCATGCACTCCGCCCAGCAACAGGCGCTTGCCAGACTGTACAGCGTGGTGATGGCACAGGCTCAAGCACTCTCCTACGTCGATATCTACTGGCTGCTCGCAGCGACCTCCGCGCTGATGTTTCTGTTGTGCTTCCTGCTAGCCAAGAACGAACCAGGCAAAGGCGGCCAGGTTGCCGTTCACTAAAGACGTACTTCTACGATGACCTTATTTCGTGAAGTCGGCACCACGGTTCTGCTGGTGATACTTACGCTCTGGCTGCAGTCTGCCGGGCTCGCGGCCCTCATATTTTGGGTCAGACGCGCTGTAGCCGCCGATCTCCGTAGACTCGGGCCGTTTCGCTCTACCGCACTGGTGGTGCAACTCACAGCCGCGGTGATCGTTTTGCACGGTGTACTAATTCTCTTTTGGGCCGCCTGCTATCGCTGGCTTTGTTTGTCTTCGTGGGAATCTGCTCTTTATTTTTCGGCCAGCAGCTATGCCACCGTTGGCTATGGCGAGGTAGTCCTGCCATCAAACTGGCGGATGCTGGGGCCGCTCGAGAGCATCATCGGAGTGTTGATGTGCGGAATATCCGTGAGCGTTCTCTTTGCGACAGTCACCCGGCTTGTCAGCCGCGGGGTGCGATCCTCGCATTAGTAAGCCTGATCAGTCCTACGAAAAGCACTATTTGAAGTCACACCAGATCGAGACCAGCTCAGGTGAATGGTACGTTTCGCCGTTAATTTGACGGCGCTTGCCATCGTCTTGCCCGCAATCGCAGCGATATATGCGCATTCCTATTCGGATTGCTTCGCCAGATTCGACAGTTTCAACAGTTTCAGCGTCGACAGTTTCGACTTCGAATTAGCTTCCACTGAAAAATCAGAGACTTATGGCTTCGCAGCTTGGCACGCTCCTTGCCTTATCCCCAGTGGGAGGAGTCATGAAAGCAAATTCAATAGTTATTCTGGCGATGTTAATGGCGATGATGCCGATCACCTTATCCGCGCAAGTCAAACCGGGAGATGGTAGCGCGAATGCTCCAATTGTCATTCCGGATTCGGCTCAGGACGACACAGCCCTCAAGGACGCCCAGAGTGCCTCAGATGTCGTACCTCGCGACCCGAAGGAACTGTTGCAAGAGTACGAGGCAGAAATGCAGGCCATCACGCAGAGATTCGCTGCAGTCCTCGTGAGTGTCACCGAGGCTGTAGGACGAGGAGAACTAACCAGCGAGCAAGGGCAAAAAATCACCACTGAGCTATATCAAGTGTCACAAATGAGATTTGAACTGCTCGGTGCCTGGCGAATCATGATGGAACACGATCTGGCGCAAGTTTCAACCGCTGCTGCTCCACCAGCTCCCGCCATAAATGAAAACAGAGAAATCGTAATGGTCGCATTGCCGTTCTCATCATTTGAACTCAACCCTTCCTTGGCTGAGTACTTGAACTTAAGTCAATCACAAATTGAAGCCATCCAGCAGGTAATGGCACGCGAACGGGGAAACGTTCAGCCTCTGATTGCGCAACTGAAAGCGGCAAAGGAGAAGCTGCTGGCCGCCGATGCCCGGCAGCTCAATGATAAAAACATCAAGGTTCTTGCTGACACTCAGGCAGGTCTGTTGGCGAAGTTGATCGTAGCCAATTCTCGCATGCAATCCGAGATCTACAAACTTCTCACGCCGGAACAGCAAGAGAAACTCGACTATCTGAAACGGAGCAACGAACCAGCCACGATCGTAGCCAGCGCCAAGTGACGCTTGGCTGTAAGTTCCCGCAAGGGATCCGGCAAAACGGAAACGACGGCCAATCGAAGTCAAAGGACCTTTTGTACAGGACGACAAGACTATGAAAGCACCTAATCTGGCCACGAAAGCTCAGAACATGCCAACAGGCATTCGGTCGGGTGTGCCGGAAGAAACAGGCAAGAACGGACCATCCTTCGCAGAAATCCATGAGCGCGCGCGTGAGATCCACATCGAACGTGGCGATCACGTTTGCGACATGGACAACTACTTGGATGAGTGGTTGCAGGCGGACCGCGAGCTCCAAGAAAAGTACAACAATAGCTCTTGCGAGTAACAGGAAAGTTGATGCTAAAGGAGACACCAATGCGAATTCAACAAAACGGGAAACTACTTTCGTCGGCACTTGTCGTAGCGCTTATGTTGGTAACAGCGGGGACGTTAGCCGCGCAAGACGTGCGCTATAACTCCATGCCGGGGGCAGATTTCTCGAAATACCACACCTATAAGTGGGTGAACATCGGGGGCGCTCACCCCGACCAGATCATGGACGCGGAAATCAAGCAGGCTATCGACTCACAACTGGCGGCGAAAGGGATGACCAAGACTGATGGCGACAAAGTGGATCTTTATATCGGCTACCAGACCGCCGTCCAGCAGGAAACACAATGGGATGTCGAAGGCTCGCGAGCCTTCGGTATGGCCTCGGGATCGTGGACTAGTTCGACGATCAGTGTCGGGACCCTAGTTCTTGACATGTACGACCCAGGAAGGAAGCAGCTCGTCTGGACTGGAAGTGCGACCAACACAATTGACACCGGCTCAGACCACGAAAAGCACATGAAAAAGCTGGACAAAGCCATGGCGAAATT
>Ga0210409_10000428_pt1 | contig 71001 bp, 76 predicted proteins | sample IncBWH17MmetaG_FD_161649 | JGI IMG/M metagenome (GOLD analysis project Ga0210409, IMG submission 161649) | Forest soil microbial communities from Barre Woods Harvard Forest LTER site, Petersham, Massachusetts, United States - Inc-BW-H-17-M | ecosystem: Environmental > Terrestrial > Soil >... | reverse complement strand
GCAAGGTCAAGCCGACAGGATTGCCAGATCACATGCGCGATGCACACAAGGAGCCGGCATGAGCTTCCAAATCACGATCAAAACACGGGACGGCGGCACAGAGACCTACTCCGGCATCGGTGACCGCAATGCGCTGATGGACGCAGCCTATGACGCCGGCGCACTTGGCGTAACTGTGATGGTGCAGCAATGACGCGCGCCACATTAGCCGCCTGGCTACTCACTAGCTGCTTCTTTCTGCTTGTCTTCTCCGCCTATGCAATCTGTAACGACGATGACAGTTATGCCGCTCCCACGCTGCGAGACCTATGCCTGGCACAAGGCTGGCCGGATGACAGCAACAGCAAATTAGCGTTTCAGCGTGCATGCAAATCAGAAATCACGAATTTTAATTAAGTCGAGAAATACATGAGCAATCAATTAGCAGTAAGTCCAGCAAAAACACTGAACGACTTCATGGATAAGTACAAGGGGCAGCTTTCCCTTGCCCTGCCAAAGCATATTAGTGCCGACCGCATGATTCGCTTGGCCTTGACGGCCTTCAGCCAAAGCTCGGATTTACAAAAATGCGACATGCACAGCATCTATGCATCTGTTGTCATCGCCGCGCAGCTGGGCCTTGAGATCGGCGTCGGTGGTCAAGGCTATCTGGTTCCATACAGAGGAAGAATTGGATATAAGGCCCAGTTCATACCCGGCTGGCAGGGACTTGTCGATCTGGTTTCACGGGCCGGCCGCGCAACTGTCTGGACAGGTGCTGTCTATGAAGGCGATAAATTTGACTGGGCGCTCGGCGACAATCCATTTGTAAAACATCAGCCCGAGAGCGACGCCGATCATTGGAAGCAGATCACGCACGTCTATGCGATTGGCCGAGTCAACGGAAGCCAATATCCGGTTAACTACTGAAAACCGGCATGCGGTCGTGACTAGCAATCTGGTACGGCTTCGCGGAACCAGCAGCGCAGCAGATGTCGCAGATCCGCTCGGTACGGTCAGACAATGCTTTGAAAGGAAGAACAGGATGGCGATGAGAAATTGGCTGTGCGAGCCGGATAAGCCAGAAACGGGAGGATATATCCTGCCAAATCCCAGAGTGACCGCCACTATCGGCAACAACATACGAGCGGTATTGATTGGTGCACATGCCTATTGTGAGGCCTGCAAGAGCACCGGGGTCATTGTCAAAGCTGGCGGGCCGCGGCGCATGAACTTTATGGGCGAGATCGCGCTTGAACACGACATTTTGCTCTGCAAGTGCCCGATACCTCAGCGAATGATCTCGACCACGACGAGCACCCATAAATACGACGACATGATTGAATCGCTTGGTCCAGTCGCGAGTAGTACCAACACAGCCGCAGCCGCCGTCGGCGGCGCGCTGGCAGCAACTGCCGCAAGCGCACAGGATGAAAAAATTTTCGACGACAGATTCATATTGAGGGAATCAAGCGGTCAAGCAGTGGCGAATGCCGCGTACGCGATCAAGCGCACCTCTGGCGATATCGAATATGGGCAGACCGACGACAATGGACATACGCACTTGCTTTCGGCCATCGCGCAATCTGAAACTATTCAAGTCTACCTTGCAGGATAGCCATGCCCGATCAAATCCATGTTTCCCCCGACGGTGTCAAATACCGCCTTGTCGCAACAAAGACTACGACACCGAAAACTGATGCTGAACCCAAGATCGTCACCGTCGATCCTGATACCGTCGAAGTCCTTGTCAGCGACTCACGCCTGGTGAGTGAGGGCTCCCAGTTCGGGCATGTGGCGATTTCGGTAAATGGTGTCGTGTATTCTCGCGCACATGGCGGATACGATTCAAAAAAGACTCGTGACGAATACATTGCGATTCAGCAGACATTCCGAGACACGGTGAGCTTCATCGTTAGGGTTTCTCCTCAGGAAAAACAAACCATCGAGCAGGAACTCAAGCGACGGGTAACGCTAACCTACGTTGATCCGAAAAACCACAAATACAGTCTTCTTGACAATAGCTGCTCGTCAAATATTGCCGACGTGTTTAACATGGTTGGCATCGTGGCCTACGATCCACGCTGGTCCGGTTTCGGCATGGTGAGCCCGGAAGATATAGCAACGGGCTTGTCTCACTCTAAGAGACTGGTCAAAAAAATAATGTACGCTAAAGGCAGCTAAACTTGAAACCCTTTTCACTACTGCTCGCATCAGCTACCGCCATGGTCATCATTTCCTGCTCATCCCCGCCGGCCGAAGTATGGACCGCAAAGAAGAAGACAGATGTGTTTGCATCGGATAGTGACATCGAGGAAAAGATCGTTTTTTCGTTAACCGAAGGCGACACCTGTACACCGATCAGAGAGCACATGAAGAAGTCCTATTTGCATACTGAAATTCAATGCGCCGCCGGACGCGGATGGGTAATCGACAAACAGAATTTCAGCATCAAATCGAGCGCCGTCAAATAGGTAAACATCCAGAGCAAGCATTGCTAACAGCTTCATTCAACGCCATCTCAATCGCTGCATCGCAATGCAATTGCGTCGTATCAAAAATCGGCAGCTGGACGTCGCCAGCTTTAATCAAAAGCATGATTTCGGTACATCCAAGAATCACCCCCTCGGCGCCGTCAGCCTGGAATCCCGCAATGATGCGTTGATATTCTTTGCGGTCGCTTTCGCGTATCCGGCCATGGCAAAGTTCATCGTAAATGACCGTGTGAACGCGCAGCCGGTCCGCTTCATCCGGAACAATGACATCCAGGCCGAATTTTTCTTTCAGGCGCCCTTTGTAGAAATCCTGCTCCATGGTGAATCCGGTGCCGAGCAAGCCCACGCGCTTGATGCCGGCACGCTGGATGGCTGCCCCGGTGGCATCGGCGATATGCAGCAATGGAATCGTGACTGCGTCGTCAATCGCGGCAGCCATTTTGTGCATGGTGTTGGTACACAGGACGATGAAATCGGCGCCGCCTGCTTCCAGCTGCCGCGCGGCTGCCGCCAGCAGATTTCCCGCGGCATCCCAATGGCCTGCACGTTGCATCTCTTCTATTTCCTGGAAATTCACCGTCACCATCAGGCTCTTGGCATTGTTGTGCGCGCCGAACCGGGCTTTCATCCCCTGGTTGATCAGGCGGTAATACTCCGCCGACGACTCCCAGCTCATTCCGCCGATAATGCCTATCGTTTTCATCTGCGTTTTCCCTTCAATTAAGAAATGCTAGTATGTATGCATTCTTATCGCGATTGTCTGCATGACAAACTGGCTGCCCGATCTCGCCCAATCCACCGGTCCGGTGTACCTCGCGATTGCCGAGGCGATCGCGGTTGCGGTTCGCTCGGGGCGCCTGCGTACCGGCGATGCCTTGCCGACGCAAAGATTGCTGGCGGATTTTCTGGGAGTGAACCTGAGTACTGTGACGCGCGCCTATCGCGAGGCGGAAAAGCGCGGCCTAATCGATGGCAACACACGACGCGGCACGGTGGTGCTGACCCGCGCTGAAGTGATGACCCTGTTTGGCTTGCCGTACCGCGATGACAATGGCCTGATCGATCTGTCGACCAACACCCCGGCACGTGATCCGCACGATCGCTCGGTGGCGAACATCATGGCGGAATTGCAGCGCGATGGCCGTCTCGAGCATTTGATGCATTATCAAAAAGCCAGCGACTGGGAACTGTTGCGCGAAGCGGCCGCCAAATGGCTACAGCTCGGCGGCTTGCCGGCAGCGCCTGAGAGCATCGTGTTATGCGCGGGCGCACAGCATGCTTTAGCGGTGGCCTTGTCTGCTGCGGTAGACCGGATGGACATCGGGGTCGAATGCTTCACATATCCGGGCATGAAGGCGCTGGCGCGGGAACGCGGTTATCAGCTGCATCCTTTAGAGATGGATCACGAAGGCGTGACGCCAGCGGCAGTATTAAAGGCCAGCAAGAAAGGCTTGCGTGTCCTGGTGCTCTCTCCCACCTTGCAGAATCCGAGCGGCGCCACGATGTCGCTTGCGCGTCGCCAGGCGATTGCCGATATCGCGGTGGCCCGCAACCTGACCATCATTGAAGAAGATGTCTACGGACTGCTACTGCCGAATGCCCTGCCGCCGCTGGCGGCGCTGGCACCGCTACATACTTATTACATCACCTCGCTATCCAAAACCGTGCTGCCGGGATTACGGTTTGGAATACTGCTGCCGCCACCCGCACATGCGGCACGCTTTACGGATGCGCTGCATACAACGAGTTGGTATTTAAGCCCCTTGGCGGCCGAGATCGCCAATCGCTTGATCCGCTCTGGCACGGCGGCAAAACTCTTGGCCTGGCAGCGGCGTGAACTGGGAATGCGCAATCGGCTGTTTGATGCGGCATTGGATAGCGCAGCGGATGACGGCGGGAATACGCGGGCATACGCGCCGCATCGCTGGCTGGCGCTGTCGCCGCCGCTGAACGCCGCGGAAGTCGTTGCATCGCTTGACGCCAGCGGTATCCGCGTCGTTGCTGGCGAGGGATTTGCAGTTGGCATGGCGGCGCAACGCTTTCAGCATATTCGCGTTGCACTCGGCGCTGCCGCCAATCGCAAGACCGTCAAGCACGTCGTGACAGTAATGCGCCACGTTTTGTCAAAAGCCTGACTTGTTAATGGCTTTCAGCGTCAAGTCGTAGTCGCGGCCGCAATTCTCCCAGTCAGCGGTCAAGCAGCATCGTCATGGCGACAAATCTGAACAAACATCCGAACGCGTCAACGATCGAATGACGCTCGACGTCGCGTGCGCCTTTAATTTCCCCAAGAGCAATGTTACATTGCGTTACAATATATCATCTGACAACAAAGAATTTCCTGGCCAGACGATTTAAAAATCCAATAACGCGTTGTATCTTTCAATAGGGGAATCAATGAAATCATCGGCAATATTCGCCAGCATCTCGGTTCTGTTTCTCGCCGCATGCGGCGGTGGCGGCGGTAGCGACACCAGCGGCCCGCCTCCTGTTCCGGCTCCGCCGCCTCCCGCAGTAGCCAATGCAATACAGAAGCAACTCGATTCCGGCATCTTCTATTTTGGCCTCAGGCAGGCTAGTCTTACCCCAACCTTTGATCAATATATTGCCAAATACTCCAATGCAGGCCAAGGCACGAATCTCGTCGGCATTTCGGCCTATGCCGGAAGAGCGCCGGACGATTTGACACCGGCCCTGTTTTCCTACGTACCTTGGGAACTGGGCAGTCAGGGTTTGGGAATCAAAAGTCCGTTGGCGACAATTCTTTATGGCGCAAACGACACCGCCGCCATACCGCTGTCACCACCGGACTCGAGCATGCCGAGCGCGAGATGGGATCTATCCGTCGAGACGAAGGATGCAAGCGGCACGTCGATCAATCAGTATATGCAATCGCGCTCTTTCGTTGAGCCGCCAACTGTTGCCGGGGTTTTTGGCGCCAATGCCAAACTCATCACACTCACCTATACCGCCGCCGATACCCTGGTGGCCAGTTATTCCGGCGCGCAACTGCAAGACAGCAAATCAAAGCCCGTGACCGACATGAACGGCCTGCTTGACACGACAAGCTGTCTTGCCGGTTTCGGCGGCAAGGCGATGATGCTGCGATTCCAAAGCAATGGTGTAATCAACATCTACGACACCAGCAGGCTCCAGAGCAACCAGTGCCAGTTCAATCCAGCGACCTCGCTACAGACCGGGGTGGCTAGTTACGTCCAAAAAACCTATGGCCCGCACAACTATCTGGAAATATCATTTCCGCCTTCCATCGATGTGGACGCATACGCTCGCTTGCGCCCGCTTTTCATTGTCCAGGGCGCGATTAATGCAGGCGCGAAATTCGCCATTATCCAGCGGACAACTGGAAACAAGAACTGGAGTTACGGTTTCGTGATTCCAAAAGGCTTGCAACTGAAAGACCCTATGCCGTACTTGAACCTGGAGGCAGCAGCATCTCTCAAGAGCGCGCTGAATCTCCCTTAACAAAATTGAGGGTGCACCCGGCGGGCGATTCAATCAAGACGATTGCGCAGCCCGCTTCTTTGATTGAAAACTGCTGCGCCTATCGCATGTCCAAGGGATGGGCACGCCGCGGCGGCGGGAATGCCTGGTCAAGCTCGGCAAGATCCTGCGCCGTAAGCACGATATCCAGCGCGGCGCGGTTCTCGCGCACATGGGCCGGATTGACCGCCTTGGGGATGACGACGACCTGTTCCTGCTGCAGCAGCCAGGCCAGGGCGATCTGCGCCGGGCTGGCGTCGTGCCGCCTGGCGACCGCCTGCAGCTGCGGATTGCCGAGCATGCGCCGCTGCTCGTCGGCGGAAGATTCCAGCGGTGAATACGCCATCACCGGCATTGCGCGTTCGCGGCACCAAGGCAGCAGATCCCACTCGACGCCGCGTCGCTTCAGGTTGTAGAGTACCTGGTTGACCGCCACCTGCCCGCCGCCAGGCAGTTCAGTCATTTCCTGCATGGCGGCGCTGTCGAAATTGCTGACGCCGAAGTCGCGTATTTTTCCTGCCTGCTTGAGCGATTCGAATGCTGCCAGCGTTTCCGCCAGCGGCACCGAGCCGGGCCAGTGCAGCAGGTAGAGATCGATATGGTCGCTGCCGAGCCGCCGCAGGCTGCGCTCACATGCGGCTTGCATGCCGCGCCTGTCGGCGTTGTGCGGATAGACCTTACTGACCAGGAACACCTCGTCGCGCCGCCCTGCAATGGCTGCACCCACGACTTCCTCGGCGCCGCCGTCGGCATACATCTCGGCGCTGTCAACCAGGGTCATGCCAAGATCGAGGCCCAGACGCAGCGCGTCGATTTCACGCTTTCTCTGAGCCTGGTCTTCTCCCATGTACCAGGTTCCCTGCCCCAGTACGGGGATGGCGGCGCCTGATGGCAAAAGCAAAGTTTTCATTGGCTGGCCCTCTGTTTTCCATCCCTTGCGATGGTCTGCTCAATGCACACGTGCTAAAAATCGGTTTTGCCGAAGCGGGCGATGCCCTTGTTCATGCCGGGCGGATCAAGCGGCGCAAGATCGAGTTCGATCGGCTCTCCTATCCAGTGCCCCAGGCTGGTGTGGTCGGCGAGGTCGTCGTCGGTGAGCGGATGCACCAGCACCGTTAATCCCGAGGCTTCAAGCAGCGGGACAATGGCCGCGAGATGTTCTTTTGTAAAATGGATTTCGAACTGGGGAATCGGATGCGGGCCGGCCTTCTGGTCGCGCAGCTGGCCAACAAACAGGATAGGCGCTACGCCTCCGGGCTGTGTCAGTTCGCTCAGGCGCAGGTGGATGGCTTCGGCGGCAGCGCGCTGATCGAGCCGGTAATAGATATGGGCGTGGTAAGGAGCGTTTTTGTCATCCATGTTGTTTTCAGTGTGCAGGTTTATGATGGAACTGCCAGGGTCGGCCTGAGACGCAAATCATTTTACAGCGCATTTTGCTTCGCCTATCCTGTACTTTCCTTCCCCATCAGCTACCTGCGAGGACATGCCATGACTGACACATCGATTCCGCCGTTCCACCTCGCCTTCCCGGTCAACGATCTCGCCGCGGCACGCGCATTCTATGGCGGCTTGCTCGGTTGTCCGGAAGGCCGCAGCTCCGATGCCTGGATCGATTTCGACTTGTACGGGCATCAGATTGTCGCCCACCTCGCTCCCGGCGAAACCGCCATCGCCGGCACCGGTGCGGTCGACGGCAAGAATGTGCCGGTACGCCATTTCGGCGTGGTGCTGAGCATGGCGCAGTGGCAGGCGCTGGCCGAGAGGCTGAAGGCAGCGCAAGTCAAGTTCGTGATTGAGCCCTACATCCGCTTCAAGGGCGAGCCCGGTGAACAAGCCACCATGTTCTTTTGCGACCCTTCCGGCAATGCGCTGGAATTCAAGGCGTTCAAGGATCTGAAGCAGTTGTTCGCCAAATAATCCCTTCCCCGGGGTCAGTGCCGCATTTAAATCTCCGGCCGATACAATATTTCCGTCTGTGATACGTCTTCACAGTATGGCAACGACGCTGACCCCTGACCTGATGGCCGCATCCGACAAGCAAATAACCGACACCGTCTTGCGCGAAACGGCAAGGCTGCGCAGCTTCATCCGCCAGCGCATGGCGGACGCCAACGAGGCGGAAGACGTGCTGCAGGACGTGTTCCAGGAACTGGTGGAAGCCAGCCGCCTGCCGGAGCCGATAGAACAGGTGGGCGCCTGGCTGTTCCGCGTGGCGCGCAACCGTATCGTCGACCGCTTCCGCAAGAAAAAAGAACAGCAGTTGCCGGAGGCTGAAGAGCTCGGTGACGATGACGACAGCGGCATAGACGATCTGCTGCCGCAGGCGGACGCCGGCCCGGAAGCCGCCTATGCGCGCAGCATCCTGCTGGACGCGCTGCAGGATGCGCTCGACGAACTGCCGCCAAAGCAGCGCGAGGTGTTCATCGCTCATGAACTGGAACGGCGCAGCTTCAAGCAACTGGCGGCGGAGAGCGGCGAGAGCGTCAATACGCTGCTGGCGCGCAAGCGCTATGCCGTGCTGCATCTGCGCTTGCGCCTGCAGGAAATCTACGACGAATTCGATTTGTAATGAGAAAGTGAAGGAGCAATGGAAATGAACAGAAAATGGAAGTTCCTGAAAATCGTGCCGCTGGTCTTGCTCGGCATCGCCGTGCTGGGCTGGATCGTGATGTCGCTGTGGAACTGGCTGCTGCCGTCGCTGTTCGCCGGCGTGCAGCAGATCGACTTCCTGCGCGCCATCGGCCTGCTGGTCTTGTGCCGCATCCTGTTCGGTGGTTTCCGCGGCCGTGGCGGCTGGCATGGCGGTCATCATCGCCAGCGCTGGGAACAGATGACTGAAGAAGAACGGGCAAAATTCAAGGATGGCATGCGCATGTTCCGCGGCGGCGGCAAATGACATGAGCAAGCCTGCTGAAGCAAACTGCAAGCAGCTGCCTGGCGTCATCGTGCCGGTGGTGAATTTCAAACGCTGCGAGGGCAAGGCCGATTGCGTGGCAGTCTGTCCGGAAAACGTGTTTGAGATCCGCCGCATCGACGCCGCCGATTACCAGCCGCTGGGGCCGCTGAACAAGTTCAAGCTGCGCGTGCACGGCATGCAGGTGGCTTACACGCCGAATGCCGATGCTTGCCGCGCTTGCGGTCTGTGCGTGACGGCCTGTCCGGAAAAGGCGATCAGCCTGACCAGGGCGGCCTGATCAGTGCCTCCAAGCAATATTTCAGCGGGCGCGCTAAAATCGAAGCTACATTCCGCTCGTGTAGTGTTTCGTAGCTAATGGCGCTTTAGAAATGGTGGATTTTCGCGTCAGGCTAGGCGCGAACCGGAGCGATAGTAAGACTATCGCGAGGATTTGCAACGACGCATGGCGCGAAAAGACGCGGTCGGCCAGACGCCGTTTATAAAGTGTCATTAGCTACGAAACACTGCACGGATGCTATCCAAACCAATGGAGCCCGATTCATGCTGCGTTCTGCCGTACTGTCTGCCCTGCTTACTCTCACCGTTACTCCCCTCGTCACCGCTGCCAGCGATCCCTTGAGCACCGTCGCCGAGCGCTCCGGTTTCCAGCAAACCGGGCGCTACGAAGAAGTCATTGCGCTGTGCGCCGCTTTTCAGAAAACCTATCCTAAGCAGGTGCGCTGCACCGAGTTCGGCCGCACGCCGGAAGGACGGCCGATGCTGGCGCTGATCGTTTCGCGCAGCGGCGCGCTGAGCGCGGAAGCCGCGCACCAGCGCAACTTGCCGGTGCTGCTGATACAGGGCGGCATCCATGCCGGCGAGATCGACGGCAAGGATGCCGGCTTCCTCGCCTTGCGTGAAGCGTTGCAGGACACTTCCGCCGACAGCGTGCTGAACAAGCAGGTGCTGATTTTCGTCCCGGTCTTCAATATCGATGGCCATGAGCGCTTTGGCCGCTGGAACCGCCCTAACCAGCGCGGTCCGGAAGAAATGGGCTGGCGCACCACCGGCCAGAATTTCAATCTCAACCGCGATTATGCGAAAGCCGATGCGCCGGAAATGCAAGCTATGCTGCAGCTGGTCAACCGCTGGGATCCGCTGGCCTATATCGACCTGCATGTCACCGACGGCGCCAAGTTCGAGCATGACGTGTCGATCCAGGTCGAACCGGTGCATGCCAGCGACCTGGCCCAGCGCAAGGATGGCGAGGCGCTGCGCGACGCCGTCATCAGCGATTTGAGCAGGCAGGGCTCGTTGCCGCTGCCGTTCTACATGTCGTTCAAGGTGGATGACGATCCTAGTTCCGGTTTTGTCGACGACGTTTCGCCGCCGCGCTTTTCCACCGGCTATTTCCATCTGCGCAACCGCTTCGGGATGCTGGTCGAGACCCATTCCTGGAAAGACTATCCGACCCGGGTGCGCATCACGCACAACACCATCGTCTCGATCATGGCGCAGATCGCCGCGCATGGCGACGCCTGGCTGAAGAATGCGCAGCAGGCCGACCTGCGCGCCGCCAGGCTGGGCGGCCAGCCGGTCGTGCTGAGCTATGAAGCAAGCGAAAAAACCCGTCCGGTGGCGTTCCGCGGTTATGAATATACGCGTACGCAGTCGGATATCTCGGGTGCGCTGATGACACGCTACGATGAGAGTAAGCCGCAGATCTGGAATGTCACCGTGCGCGACGACCTGCAGCCGAAGCTGAGCGTCAATGCGCCGCAGGCCGGTTACCTGGTGCCGGCAGCGCATGCCGCCTGGGTCGGCGAAAAACTGCGGCAGCACGGGATCGCTTTCCGCGTATTGCCGGCGGCGCTGAACCGGGCCGATCTGGAAACCTTCCGCGCCACCAAAACCACGTTTGATGCGCAGTCGATGGAGAGTCACCAGGTGCTCAAGCTACAGGGCGCCTGGCATAAGGAAACGCGCGACCTCGGCGCCGGCGCCCTGTTCGTGCCGATCGCGCAAGCCAAGGCGCGGCTGGTGATGGCGCTGCTGGAACCACAGGCGCCGGATTCGCTGGCAGCCTGGGGCCGTTTCAACAACGCCTTCGAGAAGAAGGAATATATGGAAGCGTATGTCGCCGAAGATGTCGCGCGCGCGCAACTGGCGGCGGATCCGGCGCTGGCGGCCGAGTTCAAGAAGAAACTGGCCGACGATCCTGAATTTGCCAAGGATCCGGCAGCACGGCTGGAGTTTTTCGCACGCCGGCATTCATCCTGGGACGAACGCTTCAATCTTTACCCGGTGATGCGTACCGACGTGGTGCCGGGGTAAACATGGTGCAAGTGTCGTGTCTGCTAACCATGACTGGCTAGCCGGCGCGGCAAGCAATTACTCTTGCGAACCGCCGCCGGCTTTGCGGGACAGGTAGAAACGCAGGGCGAAAGCAGCGACAACGGCCAGCAGCGGCAAAGTTTGAAGAAAGTTCATGGCAGGGCTCCGAAAAGAATTGGTAGTGTTGATGCATTGCAGCATATAAAAACGCTGCACATATTGCCAATTCTTATTTCTGATGCCTACTATCAGCTTCATGAATAACACGGCCGCTATCTTTCCATTTCCCCATATAAAAAGCCCGCTATCTTTAACGATGCGGGCTTTCCCTGTCTCCTCACCTCTAGAGAGATGGACTCTTTTTTGCGTGAAAGTGATACTGGGCCAAAACACTTTAACAGTCATCTTGCGCCGCAACATAGCGTTGTTTTGCACCCACACAGACAGATACAACTTGTTGCTCAGGTGGATTTCGCGTAGCGATAGCGGTATTCGTCGCTGCTGCTGTCCTTGAAATAATCGGCGTTGGGTAGCAGAGCCTCGCGCTGGAAGCCCATACTTTCCACCAAGGCAATGGATGCCTGGTTGCGCGTGTCGATCAGGACATATACCGAGTTGGCGTCAAAGGCTCGGAACAGGTAGTCCCGCACTTTCGTGCACATTTCCACCGCATAACCCTGGCGCTGATGGGGCGTAAAGACAAAATACGCCAGCATCGACTGACCATCCGCTTCGACGGTGGCCTGGGCATAGCCGACATATTCGTCACTGCCGGCAAGCCGTACTGCCCAGTTCAGCCAGATGGCTGAACCGTCGGCTGAACGACGGCTTTGCAGCCGCTGGTAACGTTCGGCCAGGGCGCCCGCCGATGCCGGCGGTTGCTGCGGTATATAGGTGTACAGCGCGCTGTCGCTCAGATGCGCAAACAGTAGCTCCGCATGCCCGGCCTGCAGAGGTTCCAGGATCAGGCGTGCGGTCGACAATACAGTTTCCGCCGGCTTCAAGTCGATTTCTGTCACTGGCAATCTTCTGTAATCCTGCTGTTGATCGTCCGCCATCAACGCCCCTGCCGGATGAAATCCACGGCCTTTTCGGCAATCATGATGGTCGGCGCGTTAGTATTGCCGCCAATCAGGGTCGGCATGATCGACGCATCCACCACCCGCAAACCCCGTATGCCATGCACCTTCAAGGTCGGATCAACCACGGCGGCCGGGTCGGTGCCCATCTTGCAGCTGCCAACCGGATGATAGACCGTATCCGCATAAGTCTTCAGCACGGCGCGGATCTGCTCGTCGGACTCCACTCCTGCGGTGCGTATGTCGCGTTTGCTGTAGGCGGCCAGCGCCGGCGCATCCAGCAGCTTGCGGGTCATCTTGAATGCCGCCACCATGTCTTCCAGGTCTTGCGGATCGCCGAAGAAATTCGGGTCGATCAGCGGCGCATCCTGCGGATTGGTATTGCGCAGCCTGACCTCGCCTTTGCTGCGCGGACGCAGCAGGCAGACATGGCAGGAAAAGCCATGGCCAAAGTGCAGCTTGCGGGCATGGTTTTCGACGCAGGCGATGACGAAATGCAGCTACAGGTCTGGCGCCGGCAATTCCGGCCGCGTCTTCAGGAAGCCGCCGCACTCGGCGAAATTGCTGGTCAACATGCCGCGCCGTTCATGGCGGAAGCGCTGCAGCTCATTGAACATGCGCAGCGAACCGCTGGCGGAAATGCCGAACGTATCCAGGCTGTCCGATTTATGGCAAAACACAAAGTCGGGATGGTCTTGCAGGTTCTTGCCGACGCCGGGCAAGTGGTGCTGCACCTGGATGCCCAGCTTGCGCAACTCGGTGCCGTCGCCTATGCCGGACAGCATCAGGATCTGCGGCGACTGGAAAGCGCCGGCCGACAGGATCACTTCGCGCCGCGCACGCAGCGTACGCAACTGGCCGCCATGCCGCACTTCGACGCCAACCGCACGCCCCTGCTCCATGATCAGGCGCTCGGTATAGGCGCCGGTCAGCACGCTGAGATTGCTGCGTTGTCCCAGGTGCGGCAGCAGATAGGCGCGCGCGGCGCTCCAGCGCTCGCCGTTCTTTTGCGTCACCTGGTACACGCCCAGGCCTTCCTGATGATCGGCATTGAAGTCCGCGCTGAGCGGATAGCCGGCCTGGCGCGCGGCTTCCAGGTAATGCTGGTGGATGGGATTGTCGGTGCGCAAGTCGCTGACCCACAAAGGACCGCCCTGTCCGTGCCAGACGTTGTCAAACTGCTCGTTATGCTCTGATTTCTTGAAATACGGCAGCACATCGTCGAAGGACCAGCCGCTGTTGCCCAGCTGCGCCCAGCGATCGTAGTCCGAACGGTGGCCGCGGATGTAGACCATGGCGTTGATCGCGGAGGAACCGCCCAGTGTCCTGCCGCGCGGCTGGTAGCCGCGGCGGCCGTCAAGCCCGGCTTGCGGCACGGTTTCGAAGGCCCAGTTATTGAGCCTGGTGGGCACCATGCTGAGCGCGCCGACCGGCATTTTCACCGCCCAGCTATCGCCGCTGCCGCCGGCTTCCAGCAGACAGACCGATAGCGCAGGATCTTCCGTCAGACGCCCGGCCATCACACAGCCGCCAGAACCGCCGCCTACCACCACAAAGTCGAACTCTTGATCCACGTCGCGTCTCCCGGTCTTGTTATTGGTATTGCATGCAGCAGGCTGAGCCGGCCGATGCAACAAATTTAACAGCTACGGGAAAATCACGCTACGTGGTGAGCTAGAGCAATTGTTTCAATTACACAAAATGATCAGTGCATTATTTACCGGATTCAGTGTGCTTTCGACATGACGACCAGCCATTTGCGGAACAGCAGGATTTCCAGATGGCCGGGCTGGATGCCGGCGTTGCACTCGACTACAGGATTGCTTCGATACATGCGCTTATAGAAATCGCGGCAGATGAACAGCTCGCGCTTGCCGAAACGCATCATGATTGAGGAAGGGGTGGACTCCATACCAAAGCGGGAGCCGGAGGTAATATCCAAGTTCGTCATGGCAGCATTTCCAATCTCGTTGAAGGAGATTGAACTGTACCATAAGTACTGTATATGCATACAGTAAAATGCGGGGTGTCTGTTTTTAGTCACGCCGCACTGGACTGCGGCGCCAGCGTGGCGAGCCTAGCCCGCCACGCTATATTGCCATACTTTCAGTCCGGCCCTATCAACGGCGCCAGCCGCGGTCATGCCAGTGGTCGTGCCAGCCGCGGCCGCGCCAGTAGACCGGGCGGCCATAGCCATAGTAGCCAGGAGGATAGTAGCCGGGGGCGCCGTACACCACGACCGGCGCAGGGCGCACATAGATCGGCGGCGGCGGCGCGTAGTAGACCGGCGGCGGCGCCACGATCACCGGCGCAGGCGCATAGTAGCCCGGCACGCCGACACCGACATTGACCGACCAGCGGGCGGCAAATGCGGGCGTCGCCGACAACATCAGGCCGCTAGCGGCGAGCAATCCAAGCAGGGTAAGGCGCATGGTCTTTTTCATGGCAGTTCTCGATGTCTCTGGGTTAAACATAACTATATTTAACCTAAATTTCAGCAACATCGCCACGCAGAAGTCGTAAGGCCTGTAACAACATGTATCGCTATAGGAAAACTGTGGCCTTTTGCCGACACCTGTAAGCTAATCGGCAAGCAGTTCGTTGCGCTTGAATCTGGCGACGGCGACCAGCCCCAGCGCGATCACGAAAAACCCCACCAGCAGCATGGCGGCATTGCCCATCACGCGGGCGTAGCCCAGATTGGTGACATTCAGGAAAGGATAGGGATAGAAGCCGGAGGAGCCACCGCGCAGCATCGCCATCACGAAATACGCCAGCGGATAGATCAGCCACAGCAGGCTGTCCTTGGCCTGCAAGCCTTGCTTGTTCACGAACAAGGACCAGTACAAGACATACAGCAGCGGCACCACCGTGTGCAAACCCTCGTCGGACAGCCGGTGCAGGCCGGTGAAAGGCGCGTGGTTGCGCAACAGCAGGTTGTAGCCGAGACCGACAAAGAGGATGTACAGGGTGACCGCGGTCTGCACTCCGGGACGCGCAAAATACTGGCCGGGCAGCGACTCCGGTTTCAGCAGCAGCACAGTGCAGGCAACTGCCACCAGGACGTTGGTGAGGATGGTCAGGTAGCCGAACATGCGCCACACCGCTTCGCCATACGTCATGCCCTTGGCCAGCAGCAGGGGCACCGAAATCGAGAATTGCGAAATGATGGCGAACCACGCAATCAGCGCAATCAGGAGCAGCAGCAGGCGCGGCGCCAGGGGAGTATTTTTATTCATGGACAGCTTCAGGCGACGCCCTGCTCCAGGCTCAGCATGCGCTCGACATAGCGGGCGATGAGGTCGACTTCCAGGTTGACTTGCTTGCCCACCTGCAGATGCTTGAGCGCGGTCACTTCAATCGTATGCGGAATCAGATTGATCGAAAACAGGCAGCCGTCGGCGACGTCGTCGACCCGGTTGACCGTCAGCGAGACGCCGTTGACCACGACCGAGCCCTTGTAGGCGAAATACTTGGCAAGGTCGCGCGCGGACTTGATCACCAGTTCCCAGGACTCGCCCACCGGCTCGAATTTTTCGACGCGGCCGAGGCCGTCGACGTGACCCGACACCAGATGGCCGCCGAGACGGTCGGCCAGGGTGAGCGCCTTTTCCAGGTTGATTTCGCCGCTGGCGTCGAGACCGACGGTGCAGTTCAGGCTTTCGCGCGAGACATCCACCTCAAACGTGGTGGCAGTCTTGGCGACCACGGTCATGCAGGCGCCGTTAAGAGAAATCGAATCGCCCAAGGCGACATCGGCCAAGGCCAGGCCGCCGGCGTCAACCGCCAGCCGGACGCCGTCTTCGGCCATGCTGCCCAGAGGTTTAACGGAAGTGATTTTGCCGACAGCGGCGACGATACCAGTGAACATGATAGCAATCAGAAAATTAATGGAATCGTGCAAGGATACGCAAATCCTCGCCGATTTGCTCGATTTGGTGAAATTTCAGGGTAATTTTATCCTGCAGGTTTTCCAGCGCGGGCAGGCTGAACATGCCGCGGCCGTCGCCCAGGATGGCCGGCGCCAGGTAGACCAGCAGCTCGTCCACGCAATGCTCGCGCAGCAGCGAAGCATTCAGCTTGGAACCGGCTTCCACGTGCAATTCATTGATCTGGCGCTTGCCCAGCTCGAGGATGACTTGCGGCAAATCTACTTTGCCGCTCGGATTCGGCAGCACCACCACCTCGGCGCCCTGCTGCTCCAGCATGGCTTGCTTGGCGGCATCGACGCTGGCGGTAAAGATCAGGTTGCCGCCCCCGGCCAGGATCTTGGCCTCCGGGCTGATGCTTAGCTTGCTGTCAACAATCACCCGCAGCGGCTGCCGCGCCAGCTTGACGGTGCGCACCGTGAGCTGGGGATTGTCTTCCTTGACGGTGCCGATGCCGGTCAGGATGGCGCCGGCGCGGGCACGCCACATGTGGCCGTCGTCGCGCGCCGCCTGGGACGTGATCCACTGGCTCAGGCCGTTATACAGCGCAGTCTTGCCATCCAGGCTGGCGGCCACCTTGAGCCGGACCCAGGGCTTGCCGGTCTGCATGCGGGTGAAGAAGCCGATATTCAGTTCGCGCGCCGCCGTCGCCAGCACGCCCGATTCGACAGCGATGCCGGCCGCGCGCAGGCGCGCCATGCCCTGCCCCGCCACCAGCGGATTGGGATCTTCCAGCGCCGCCACCACCGTGCCGACGCCGGCGCGCACCAGCGCATCGGCGCAAGGCGGGGTGCGGCCGAAATGGCTGCACGGCTCCAGCGTCACATATACCGTGGCGCCGCGTACATCGTGCCCTTTGGCGGCGGCATCCTGCAAAGCCTGGATTTCGGCATGGTTGCCGCCGGGCGGCTGGGTAAAACCGCTGCCGATCACCTGGCCATCCTTGACGATCACACAGCCGATGGCAGGATTGGGCGCACTCGAGAGCAAGCCGTTTTCAGCAAGCTGCAAGGCTTGCGACATGAAGATTTCAGCCTGGGTCATGGCGTGGACAGGAAAAGCATAGTGGGCGATCAGAAAGAGGATATGCAGCGATTGTACAAAATATGGCGGCGCCACCGCCAATTATTGAGAATTTCATAAAGCGCGAAAAATCGTAAGCTGGTTTTCGTCGTGCTTAAGCTACGCAGCTTACTGGAGGCAGGGTGAACTTTCTGCGTAGCTAACTGGGGTCAGAGTGAACTTTCTGCGTGCTTTTTGCAGAAAGTTCACTCTGACCCCACATGGCTCTGTCCATTTTCTGCGACTATGTCGTGAATGATGAGCTCCCAATAAAATATCATATAGGGGATTAGCGGCTACGGACCGGCGGCGGCCTGGTTGCGCAGCGTGACGGTGCTGGTGAAGACCTGGCGCAGGCTGCGGTCGTCCGCCACCCGCGCGGCGCCATCGCAATCGACATAATGCTGCGCTTCAGCGCTGACCTTCTGTTCTCCGCGAATCTGCAGACATAGCCGGGCGCTGATCACTCTTTTCCAGTTGGCCCGCTGGTCATCCGACAGCGCCGTGACCTGGTCGGCGTCCAGCCACCGGCGCGGGCTCGCGTCGCCTGCCGCCGCCACGCCATAGGTCAGCTGCAATTGTTCGACATTATTGAGCAGCGGTTGCGCGCTGTCGTTGCCGTTGCCCTGGCAATACAAGACACTGGCCGAGCTGCCACTGCGGCTGGCGACGAAGAATAGGTTCCTCGCGATGCTGACCTGCGGCCTTAAGCGGTACGCCGGATGATCTGCCGGCACCGCCATCGGCGCCACCTTGCTGCCGTTGCAATCCGCCCCGGCGCCGCTGGCGGGATCGGCATAGTCGTCCGTGCGGTAAGCCACTTCAAAAGCAGCCATCCCGGCTTCACTGCCACAGGAAAAATCCTTGCCCGGACCAAGCGGCCTGGCAAAACCGTGCGCGCAGCCGCGCAAGCCTTGCGCCGGCTGGCCGTCCGCTTCGATGAAATCAGTGACAGCCAGATTGCCCGCCGAGGCCAGGTTGCCAAAACCGGCCTGTCGCAGATTCTGCTCCATCACACCCATGGCATGGCTGCCGTCCTGCTGCAGCCGCAGCTTTTCATCGTTCAGGCGGAAGTCGGCTTTGCTGCCGAGATAGAGTGTACTGCTCAACAAGACCAGCGCCGTGCCCAGCGTCATCGCCACCAGCAGTTCCACCAGCGAAAAACCGCGCTGCCGCATTGACTTCAGCATGCACTGCTGTCGTGCTTCAGGCCAATGCGGCCGGAAGCGGCGATGCATACCGTGCGCGCAAACTCGCCGTTGTGGCTGAATACCACCTTGGCGAAGCTGGCGCTGGCGTTGCCGCTGGCGTTATAGGTAATCGTGGTGCGGCCGGCCTGCGCCTGCGTATTGACGTCGAGTTCGCCTTGCCGCTGCAGTACCTGGCGGCTGTCGGCCGCCAGCACCAGCCAGCCCGCGCCCCAGTCGGCGCCGCCGCGATCGCCGCTGGCGGCGCCGCTGCAGCGTGCGTCGAGCGCATCGGCGTTGCTGCTGCGGCAGACCTGCACCGCGCGGCCGCGCTTGACGGCTTCGTTGCGCGCCAGCGTCAGCGCGGCAATCAGCAAGCGGGTTTCCGCCGCCAGCCGGTTCTGGATCACGAATGCGCGCATGGATGGCAGCGCCAGGGCCAGCAGAATGCCCATGATCGCCAGCGTGACCAAGGCTTCCGTCAAGGTGATGCCGTCCTGCCGCGGCAAGGCTTGCTCAGGCGATCGTGGAAAAGACATCGTTTGCCTCCTGTTTATCTGAAGACTTTCATTTCAGACAAGCATTCTGACAAAAAAATAGCGCCGCTAGTCGCGGCGCTGGCTTATTTAAGGAATTACTTCCTTCGGCTCGGCGGTCCGGAGAATTCTTCGATCATGTTCTGGAATTCGGCGACATCTTCAAAGCTCTTGTAGACCGAGGCGAAGCGGATATAAGCGATCTTGTCCAGCCGTTTCAGTTCGCGCATCACCAGCTCGCCGACATGGCCAGACAACACTTCGCGCTCGCCGCTAGAGAGCAGCTTGTCCTTGATGCGCTGCAATGCCTCATCCAGCGCCTCCACCGAAACCGGACGCTTGCGCAGGGCCAGCATCAGGCTGGCACGCAGCTTGAGCGGGTCAAAATCGGTACGGCTGCCGTTTTTCTTGACGATCACCGGCATCGCCAGCTCGATCCGCTCAAAGGTAGTGAAGCGTTTGTCGCAATGCATGCAGCGGCGCCGGCGGCGAATCGAATCGCCCTCTTCCGACACGCGGGTGTCGAGCACCTGGGTTTCTTCATGCTGGCAGAATGGACATTTCATGATGGCAGTAATCCGAAGGTGATTGCGGCTGGCTGGCTGGACATCTCTACATTATTCCTATTCGGGGCCACGCGCCGGTCGTTGACAACCGGTATTTCATTGAGGCTTACTTGATCTCACTTGGTCTTGCTTGGTCTTACTTGGTACTAGGGCCCGTGCAGAGATAAAGCTGCAACGGGCCCATCATTTCCCTGATTGCCGGCCGGTCCGAAGACATGCCGGCGCTCAGTACATCAGACTACGGTATTAAGCTGCATACACCGGAAACGCATCGGTCAGTTTCTTGACTTCGGCCTTGACCCGTTCGATGGTTGCTGCATCGTGCGGATTGTCCAGCACGTCGGCGATCAGGTTGCCGACCTTGACGGCTTCCGCTTCCTTGAAGCCGCGGGTGGTGAACGCCGGGCTACCGACACGGATGCCGGAAGTGACGAACGGCTTTTCCGGATCGTTAGGGATGGCGTTCTTGTTGCAAGTCATGTGCGCCGAACCCAGGATCGCTTCGGCTTCCTTGCCGGTGATCTTCTTGGCGCGCAGGTCGACCAGCATGACGTGCGACTCGGTGCGGCCGGAAACGATGCGCAAGCCACGTGCGATCAGTGTCTTCGCCAAGGCATCGGCGTTCTTCACCACTTGCTGCTGGTAAGCCTTGAATTCCGGCGTCAGCGCTTCCTTGAACGCCACTGCCTTGCCGGCGATGACGTGCATCAGCGGACCGCCCTGGATGCCAGGGAAGATCGCCGAATTGATGGCCTTCTCGAACTCGGCCTTCATCAGGATGATGCCGCCGCGCGGACCGCGCAGGGATTTGTGGGTGGTCGAGGTGACGAAGTCGGCGTGCGGCACCGGGTTAGGGTATTCACCGGCTGCGATCAGGCCGGCGTAGTGCGCCATGTCGACCATGAAATAGGCGCCGACTGCCTTGGCGACCTTGGACATGCGCTCGAAGTCGATGCGCAGGGCGTAAGCAGAAGCGCCGGCGATGATCAGCTTCGGCTTCTTTTCGTGCGCCAGGCGCTCGAAGGCTTCGTAATCGATTTCTTCTTTTTCGTTCAAGCCGTAGGACACCACGTTGAACCACTTGCCGGACATGTTCAATGCCATGCCGTGGGTCAGGTGGCCGCCTTCCGCCAGCGACATGCCCATGATGGTGTCGCCTGGTTTCAGCATGGCGAAGAACACGCCCTGGTTGGCTTGCGAACCGGAATTCGGCTGCACGTTGGCGGCTTCGGCGCCGAACAGTTGCTTGACGCGGTCGATCGCCAGCTGCTCGGCGATGTCGACGAATTCGCAGCCGCCGTAGTAGCGCTTGCCTGGATAGCCTTCAGCGTACTTGTTGGTCAGCTGCGTGCCTTGCGCTTCCATGACGGCTGGCGAGGTGTAGTTTTCCGATGCAATCAGCTCGATGTGTTCTTGCTGGCGATGGTTTTCTTTCTGGACGGCGCTCCACAATTCCGGATCGACATTGGCTAAGGTATGGTTTTTCTCGAACATGTTAATACTCCAATCGATAAGGGTCTGCCTAAATCGAATGAGGGCCAGAAAATTAGGGGAATGCGGCAGCCTCAGTCGTACTTTCCATTCGGGCTGCCCAGGCGCACGGCGGATGAAATCTCACGCTTCCCGGTGGATGCCCACCTTTTGCCAATGCCTGCCGCGATTTTTTGAACCTGCGGCGGTATGGTTTTTTTCGCCAGTCACGTGAGACGAAATGGTGCGCTTATTGTAAGCGAAGCACTCGATTTGAGCAAGATTGGCCCGGGCTTTGGCGCCGCATAAAAAAAACCGCCCCGAAGGGCGGCTTTTGCACGGAATTTACTAAAAAGACAACGATGATAGAGAGTTATAACTTACCCGCCAGGCTGATCCCTATGGTGCGCGGATCAAGCCGGTAGCCTTCCGATACCGACTGCACGTTCGGACGCTGGATCACCTTGTCGTTATTGAATGCATTCTTGACAAACAAGGTCAGCTCCCAGCGGTCGAAGGTGGCGCCGATGCTGGCGTCGAAGGTGCTGTAGGCCGGCCGCTGGTAATCCGGGTCGGTCGCCACCAGCGTGCCGTGGCTGCTGCCGGTCCAGTGCGCGGCGGCGCGCGCGAAGCCGTAATAATCGCCAGGCAGGTTGAAATTGTACTGGCCGGTCAAGGTGGCGTTGTATTTCGGAACGCCCTGGATCGGGTCGCCGGCGTGCGCATGCAAGGATGGCACGTCGGATGACAAAGTGGCATTGGTGTAGCCGCCGGAAAGGCCGAGCACGATGTTGGAAGTCGGCTTGGCCTTGATCTCGAATTCGGCGCCATAGCTGCTGGCGTTGCCGACATTGGTTTCATAATCGAAGCCGCAGCCTGGCAGCGTGACATCCTGCTGCAAGCCGTTCCACTTGATGTAGAACAAGGCGGCATTGACTTGCAGGCGGTTGCCGAGCAGGCGCGACTTGTTGCCCAGCTCGTAGCTCCACAGTTTGTCCGACTTGAACGAGGTCGGCGCTTCGGTGATGCCGAGGTTAGCGAAATCGGCGGCGCACAGCGAAGCCGGGATCGGGCGGTCGTTGCCGCCCAGGCGGAAACCTTCGGTGGCCGAGGTATACACGGTATTGTTGGGATCGATTTCCCAGCTCAGCGAGAATTTCGGCGTGAACGCCGACGACTTGGTGCTGACCGCGGAACTGGTGGGGCCGCCGTTCCAGTAATAGTCGCCGTTGCGGGTCAGGCTGTCGGTAGCTTGCAGATAGCGCATGCCGACCGTGGCGTGCAGGCTAGGCACGAAGTAGTAGCTCAGCTCACCGAATACCGCCTCTTGCTCGGTATGGTAGTGGCGCTCGCTGAAATACGAATTATCGTTGGGGAAAGCGATCCCGAGCTGGCCCGGATCGGCCGGATTGGCGCCGAACGCCGCATAGGTCGCATTCAAGCCGAAAATCGGTTCGTTATCGGTGACGTTGGTATGCAGGTTGGCGTAGTAAACGCCGCCCAGCCAGGTGAACGGCGAGACCTTCTGGTCATACGGCTTGGAGGCGACGCGCAACTCTTGCGAGAACTGGCGCACCTGGTTTTGCAGGTAGACCGCCGACGGCAAGGCGCCGATGGCTGCCGCCAGGCCGGGCGGCGTGTCCGGCACTGCCGACCCCAGGTTATTCACGGTAGTACCGTCCTGGGTACGGTTGAAGGTACGCTGGTAAAAGCTGGAAACCGACACCAGGTCAGCCATGCCCATATCGTAGTTGATGGTCAGGCTAGGCACCAGCAGGCGGTCGTTGCCCGGCTCGCGCACCAGTTTGCTGGTCTGGTTTTTCGGCAAATCCAGGTAGGAAGCGTCGATGTCCTTGGAATTGACTTCCTGGTAGAACACCGAGGGCGTCAGGCTGAGCTGCGGCGTCGGCGCCCATTTCATGGCCAGCTTGACCACGTTCGAATCCTGCGCGTTGATGCCGCTGGCAATCACGCTGCCGGTGGTCGGCGAGACCTGGTCGATATAGCCGCTCTGATGGCCGGTCTGGACGCCAATGCGCAGCGCCAGTTCGCCTGGGATCAGCGGCTGGTTGACGACGCCGTTGGCGGTGTAGTTGGTGCCGCCGCCGGAGGTTCCCGACACTTCCGAATAGACGCTGGCTTCGCGCTCCTTCAGATTGGGCTGGTTGCTGATGAACTTGATGGTACCGCCCATCGAACTGGCGCCGTACAAGGTCCCTTGCGGACCGCGCAGCACCTCGATGCGGTCGATGTCGAAGAACTTCGGTTCGGAACTGCCGAGGCTGTACAGATTGCGGGTAGTCATCGAAACGTCGTCCAGGTAGACGCCGACCGTGGCCGAACCGGCCGCCGAGCTGATGCCGCGGATTTCGATGTTGCTGAGGCCGGCGCCGGAGCCGCTGGCGCCGGAGAACGAGACATTCGGCACGGCCCGCGTCAAATCGGAAAAATCGTTGATGTGCGAAGCCTGCAAGTCTTCGCCGCTGATCACTGAGATGCTCAAGGGCACTTTGCTCGCATCTTCCTTGCGCTTTTGCGCGGTGACCACCACCGATTCGAGCTGTTCGCTCGAACGCGCCGATTTTTTTGCGCCAGGCACGTCAGCCGTATCGGCGGCGCTATCGGCAGCCTGCTGCGCGGCGGCGCCGGCCATCCATAAGGTGGACGAAGCTGCCGCCATGGCAAGCGCGCAGGTCAAACTTCCGGAATAGCGTTTCTTTGTCATCGTTGTGGTCTCCTATAACATTCAGCAATGCCCAGCGCTGGAAATCCCATTTCAGCAATATTTATGCCACGCAATATTTCGCCGGTCCGGCCCGAAATCACAGGACGCGCACGGGCTGCTGTCATGTTCTGGTGCAATTTGCACCAAAGCAAGCATGGCAGGCGCGGCCACGAAGTGACAATCTTCGGCGCCGCCACCCATCCCAGCCCCAGTTTGTCGACAGCCCCTTCGCCGAATTGGGCTACAATTTCCCGCTTCGGGCCCGTAGGCAATAAGTTGGGCCTCGGCGTATTGCAACAATAGGAGCATCGACCATGATTGTCTTGATAACTGGCGCAACATCTGGCTTTGGCGCCGAAATGGCACGTAAATTCACTAAAAATGGCCATCAGGTGATTGCCACCGGCCGCCGCAAGGACCGGCTGGATCAATTGGCTGCCGAACTGGGCGCGGCAGTCTTGCCTATCGTCATGGATGTCACCGACAAAGCCTCGATCAGCAGCGCGCTGGCAGCGCTGCCGGCGGCGTGGCAGGAAATCGATGTCCTGGTCAACAATGCCGGCCTGGCGCTGGGCGTGGAATCTGCGCAGCAGGCTTCGCTGGAAGAATGGGAAACCATGATCGAGACCAACTGCAAAGGGCTGGTGACCATGACGCGCCTGGTGTTGCCAGGCATGGTGGCGCGCGGCCGCGGCACGGTGATCAACCTCGGCTCGATCGCCGGCGCCTATCCCTATCCGGGCGGCAATGTGTACGGCGCCACCAAGGCTTTCGTCAAGCAGTTCACGCTCAACCTGCGCGCCGACCTGGTCGGCACCGGCGTGCGCGCCACCGATATCGCCCCCGGCCTGTGCGGCGGCACCGAATTCTCGAACGTACGCTATCGCGGCAACGACGAAGCGGCAGCCAAGGTCTATGAAGGCACGCAGCCGCTTACCCCAGGCGATATCGCCGACACCGCGTTCTGGGTCGCCACCCTGCCGCCGCATATCAACATCAATCGCATCGAGATGATGCCGACCTGCCAGGGTTTTGCCGGCATGAGCATCAAACGTAACTAACCAATGGTGCAGGGTGGGCACAGCGTGCCCACCCTGCCAAGCCGATTCCCCCATACACAAGAACACTACAGACGATGAGCCAGACCACCTCCCAGCCGGACTTTCACTGGCGCATCCGCGTCTATTACGAAGACACCGATACCGGCGGCGTGGTGTTTTACGCCAACTATCTGAAATTTTTCGAGCGCGCGCGCACGGAATGGCTGCGCGCGGCCGGTGTCGGCCAGCGCACCCTGGAACAGACTGACGGCGTCATGTTCATCGTCAAAAGCACCAGCGTTGACTATCACGCGCCGGCCAAACTGGATGATGAACTGGAACTGACGGTCGTGATCGAGCGCCTGGGCCGCGCCAGCGTCGACTTCATCCAGCAAGCCTGGCGCCTGGGCGAGGACAAACCGACCCTGCTGGCGACCGGCCGCATCAGCGTGGCCTGCGTCAATGCCGCCACGTTCCGGCCGCAAGGCATTCCGAAGCAGGTGCTGCACAAAATCAAGCCCGGCGCCGGCCCTGTCGCGGCGGCAGCGGCATAAAGCTTGCTTTAATGTATTCGACAGAATAGTTCACGAAAGCAACTCTTGAACCTTCCTGCCCTATGTATGGTCTGAGCAACATTGCAACAAACCCGGGGCAAGCGATAACGTCCGGTAACAATTCCTTCATCAATTGCTAATTTGGCGGCAGGCACTTTACGTTTACAATTCGCTGTTTAAGTCTTTTACTTAAACCTAAGACCATTCCTCAAGACCGCTATCCATGACTGTCACCCAAGATCTTTCGTTTATCACCCTTATTACCAACGCATCTGTATTAGTACAGCTGGTCATGGCGCTGCTGCTGGCGGTCTCCGTGATGAGCTGGACCTACATTTTCCGGAAGATGTTCGCGATCCGCAGCGCGCGCCGGCAAACCGAAGAATTCGAACGCGCCTTCTGGTCCGGCGGCAACCTGGCCACCCTGTACCAGGACGCTACCTCGAACCGCCGCAAAGGCGCCAGCCAGACCGGCGCCCTGGAACGCATCTTCGAAGCCGGCATGGACGAGTTCAACAAGGTCAAGGCTTCGCTCGGCAACAAAGGCGGCAACGATTCGGCTGCCTTGCTGGATGGCGCCCGGCGCGCGATGCGCGCGGCTTACCAGCGTGAAATGGATGCGCTGGAATCGCATCTGGCGTTCCTGGCCTCGGTCGGTTCGGTCTCGCCCTACGTCGGCCTGTTCGGCACCGTATGGGGCATCATGAATGCGTTCCGCGGCCTGGCCAATGTGCAGCAAGCTACCCTGGCAGCCGTCGCGCCGGGTATTGCCGAAGCCTTGATCGCCACCGCCATCGGCCTGTTTGCCGCGATTCCTGCAGTGGTTGCCTACAACCGCTTCTCGCACGACGTCGACCGCCTGGCGATCCGCTTTGAAAGCTTCATCGAAGAATTCTCCAACATCTTGCAACGTCAGGCCCGCTAATGTCCGGCTCATCCTCAATGCGCGGGGGCCGTCCCCGCAAGTTCAAGGCGGAAATCAACGTCGTGCCGTATATCGACGTGATGATGGTGCTGCTGGTGATTTTCATGGTCTCGGCGCCGCTCACCAATCCGAGCGTGATCAATTTGCCGAATGCGGCGAAATCGGCGACGCCGCCGACCGAATATATCGAGATCACCCTCAAGCCCGACCAGCAGACCAGCGTCCGCATCAATGGCCAGAAGAGCGGCACCAGCGTCGCGGAAACGGTGCCGCGCAACGGCCTGAAACGCAAGCTGCAAGCCCTGCACGCCGACAAGCCTGAGATGCCGGTGATGATTTCGGCCGACAAGGATATCAAGTACGATGAAGTGATCCAGGTCATTTCCGAGGCCAAGATGCTTGGCATTAACCGCGTCGGACTGGCGACAAAGTGACGATCTGGTTATGACAGGCAACTCCCCGTATTCCGTACCAAAAGAACCCGGCAGCATCCGCGCCATCATCCTAGCAGCGGCAGTGCATGCCGCCCTGTTCGCTTTCCTGTGGTTCGGCATTCACTGGCAGAGCCAGCAGCCGATCGCCGTCGAAGCGGAAGTCTGGAGCCCGGACATCAAGGAAGCCGCGCCGCCGGCGCCGGAACCGACCCCGGTGCCGCAGCCTACGCCCGAGCCGAAGCCGGAGCCGGTAGTGCAGGAAACCGCGCCGCCGAAGGTGGTGCCGCCGCCGCTGCCAGATCCTGAGATTGCGCTGGAAAAGGAAAAGAAGCGTAAGGAACAGGAACGCAAGGACCAGGCACGCCAGGAAGAACTGGAAAAACAACAGAAATTGCAAAAAGAGCAAGCAGAGGAAGAGCGCAAGGACAAGCTGAAAGCAGACGCCGAGCAAAAAGCCGCCAAGGACAAGGCCGCTGCCCAGGAAAAGCAGAAGCAGGATGCTGCCAAAAAACTGGAAGCCGACGCCGCCAAGAAGAAACAGGCAGCCGATTCCGCCGCTGAAACCAAGCGCCGCAGCGATGAATTGAAGCGCATGATGGGCCAAGCCGTCGGCAACGGCGCAGCCAACAGCACTGGCACCGCTGCCCAGTCGCAAGGGCCGCGCGGCGATCCTGGCTATGGACAGAAGGTGGGCGCCAAGATCAAGTCGAACATTATCTTTAATGTCCCTGAAGGCCTGGCCGGAAACCCTGATGTGCAATTCGATGTCCAATTGCTCCCGGATGGGTCGATAGCAAGCATTCGACTGAAGAAATCCTCCGGAGTGTCCGGTTTTGACGAAGCGGTGAAACGTGCGATTGAGAAATCTGCGCCTTATCCGAAAGACAACAAGACCGGCGCCGTGCCATCCGGCTTTACCGGAATTCATAGACCGAAAGATCAGTAAGCCATGAAAAACAAATTGCATCAATTATTCGCAGTCCTCGGACTTGCAGTGAGCGCGCTGGTCGCCAGCGTCCCGGCCCAGGCCCAGCTGCGCATCGAAACCTCGGGCGTCGGCGCCAGCCAGATCCCGATCGCGATCGCCGGCTTCAGCGACGAAAACCTGGCGCCGCAGCAGGTCACCGCCATCATCAAGGCCGACCTGGCGCGCAGCGGCATGTTCAAGATCATCGACACCGGCGACGTCATCTCGGAAGCCACCCAGGTCAACCTGCCCGACTGGAAAGCGCGCGGCGCCGACGCCCTGGTGATCGGCAGCGTGCAGCGCCTGGCCGACGGCCGCTTCGACGTGCGCTACCGCTTGCTGGACACCGTCAAGTCGGCCCAGCTGTCGGCCATGGCGATGGCTGCCGCGCCACAGTACACGCGGGTCACCGCTCACAAGATCGCCGACGATATCTATGAAAAGCTGATCGGCGCACGCGGCACCTTCGCGACCCGGATTGCCTACATCATCAAGGCCGGCAAGGAATACCGCCTGGAAGTCGCCGATTCCGACGGCGAAGGCACGCAAGTGGCCTTGCGCTCGAATGAACCGATCATCTCGCCGGCCTGGTCGCCGGACGGCACCAAGGTCGCCTACGTTTCGTTCGAAGCGAAGAAGCCGGTGGTGTATGTGCAGAACCTGATCACCAAGCAGCGCATCGTGGTGGCCAACTACAAGGGCAGCAATTCGGCGCCGTCATGGTCGCCGGACGGCAGCAAGCTGGCGATTGCGCTGGCGCGCGACGGCCTGACCCAGGTCTATGTGGTCAACAGCGACGGCGGCAACCTGCGCCGCCTGACCCAGACCAACGGCATCGACACCGAACCGCAATTCTCGGCCGACGGCCAGAGCATCTACTTCACCAGCGACCGCAGCGGCGGCCCGCAGATCTACAAGATGAGCGCCAGCGGCGGGGACGCCCAGCGCGTGACCTTCGGCGGCAGCTACAACATCAGCCCGCGGATCTCACCGGACGGCAAGACATTAGCGTATATTTCGCAGCGCGGCGGCCGCTTCCAGCTGTATGTCCTGGATCTGTCCAACAACCAGGAGCAGCGTTTGTCGGATACAGTAAAGGATGAATCCCCAAGTTTTTCCCCCAATGGCAAGTACATCATGTACGCCACAGAATCAGGACGCCGCGGTTCGCTGGCAGTGGTCTCAGTTGACGGCCGCGTAAAACAGCGTTTAACTATGCAGGCAGGCGATATACGGGAGCCTACTTGGGGTCCTTTCATGAAATAATCAGGTTTTATTTGAATCGACGTTCGTTTCCCACTCTGGAGAATTAAAAATGCTAAATATCAGAAACTTTGCCCTCGTCGTTGCCAGCGCCATTTTGCTGGCCGCTTGCTCATCCCCAGTCAAGCTGGATGACAAGGCTGTCCCGGTCGTCGATAGCGGCGCCAACAACGGCGCCGACGCCCGCTCCGTCAATACCGTTGACGCCGGCTCCGCCGATCCGTTGAACCAGCCAGGCGGCATCCTCTCCAAGCGCAGCATCTACTTTGACTTCGACAGCTACATCGTCAAGGATGAGTTCAAGTCTGTGGTTGAAGCGCATGCCCAGTACCTGAACAGCCACAAGAACCGCAAGATCATCATCCAAGGCAATACCGATGACCGCGGCGGCCGCGAGTACAACCTGGCGCTGGGACAAAAACGTGCTGAAGCAGTGCGCAAGGCGCTGGTGCTGTTAGGCGTGTCGGACACCCAGGTCGAAGCAGTTTCGCTGGGCAAGGAAAAGCCTAAGGCAACCGGCAGCGACGAAGCTTCCTACGCTGAAAACCGCCGCTCAGACATCGTTTATCAATAATGATGCGGACGTTCTTCAAAGCCACGATGACTGCGGCCATGCTGGCCGCAGTTTTTTCCGCTCCGACCGCCCACGCCGGGCTGTTTGACGACGATGAAGCACGTCGGGCGATTTTAGATATACGCGCCAAGATCGATGCGGTCAATGCACGGGTCGACACCAAGGCGGACAAAACCAGCTCGCTCAGCCTGTCGGACCAGAATGAGCGCCTGAATCAGGAATTGGCCAAACTGCGCGGACAGATCGAAGTGCTGACCAATGAACTGGCCAACACGCAACAGCGCCAGAAAGATTTCTACGTCGACCTCGATACGCGCCTGCGCAAGCTGGAACCGCAAAAGGTCAGCGTCGACGGCCAGGAAGTCAGCATCGGCGCCAACGATCAGAAAGCCTATGACGCAGCGCTAGCGACCTTCAAGTCCGGCGACTACAAGACTGCAGCCACGGCGTTTTCGAACTTTGTACGCAGCAACCCGGATTCAGGACTGGCGCCATCGGCGCAATACTGGATGGGCAATGCCTACTACGCTCTGCGCGACTACAAGAGTGCAATTGCAGCCCAGCAGGTAGTCGTCACCAAATATGCCGACAACCCCAAGGCCGCGGATGCATTGCTGAATATCTCCAGCAGCTACACCGAGCTGAAGAACAAGCCGCAGGCGAAACGCGCACTGGAACAACTGCTGTCGCAGTATCCCAACACGCCGGCAGCACAGACGGCCAAAGAGCGCATAGACACGCTGAAGTAGGCGCCGAATATTATTTTGCCGATTTCGTAAATAAAAGCGCATATGGGTTTGACACCTGATATGCACTTTGTCTATAATAGCGGTCTTTCGGGTCGTTAGCTCAGCTGGTAGAGCAGCGGACTTTTAATCCGTTGGTCGCAGGTTCGAATCCCGCACGGCCTACCACGAATAAGCAGTACAGATAAGGCTCCCAGCAATGGGGGCCTTTTTCTTTGTCCCCTGCTCAGACTCGGTTCCGCAAAACTTGAATTGGCAAGATCAATTCTGCTCTATTCGTTTTGCCCAATCAGACTGTTTCAAGCAACGTTTGTCGCCAGCATGCAACAACTCATGCGCAGAAATTAAAAACAAAAAAGCCCACGTTCTGTGAGCCTCATCAAATCAATACAGAGATCTTCGCCGAATGAATTCTGGCGTCATTTTGCTGGCTTCACCCATTTTCCTCGGCGATGCCCGCCGTCATTTTTTGCGTAGCGTGCCGAAGTTGATTTGCACCACTTCAATGCCATTGCTTTTTTCTTTACCTGGCTATTCGGGAACGCTCGCACGACTCAGTCTCATATGAAGAATCAGCTCCTTGCCCAGTACTATTTACGGACTAAGGGGCTGATTTTATTCATAGGCAAAAACAGGTCAGCAAGGAAGCGCATTGGCGTCATTGCCAGACCCGGCCTCGCCTATTGTCGATGAGCGCGTGGAATCTGATTTGTCGCGCGCTTCATTGGCACAAAACTAGCCGGTATAAGCACCCTTGCTCCAGCCTTCGCCATCCCAGCACCACTCGGTCGTTTGGCTACCAGTGGTTGCATAGACGCGGATATGGATAGTGCTTCCGTTCAACCAGCAAGTTGCAGAGGCATTTTCCCCTGGTTGCTTAAAGGCCCCCGTATACCACCCCTTCGATCCGTCGTAGCAACGTTCAGTGATGGTAGAGCCATTGGACGTATAAACACGGATCGACGGCGAGCTGGTTCCCCACGACACGGCGGCAGTTTGAGTTGACATTTTTAAACTCCTAGATTGAGTTGAGTAAAGTGACGAACTAAAACACTTCAGTGATCACGACATGCGCGTCACTGTGATGATGCTTGTTCATGGTAGTCAGCGACTAGCGAAATAAATAGCTGTCAATTTTCGCAGGCGGCAGATGCAGGCATCATCTTGCGAACACTGGATCCGTCATCAGTAGAGTTTGATTTCTCTGGCGTCCGGTCATTTTCGAATTTTATGTTGCCAACTGCTGTCCCGGCCCCGTGAAAAGCCCCGGAAAATCGCACCATCTTCCTGAAACCCTTTGAATCAAAGCCTTATGACTACCATCGATAATTTCGAATATAAACCAGCATTTTTTCCGTTTTTCTTTTGATTTGACAGCGCGCATACTTCATCTCAGTTAATTCGATACCGCAGCTACCCAGCCTCGCTGATCCCCAGCCACGGCGGCAAATGCGGCAACAGACGGAGAAAAAACCATGCTTGAAATTCGCAAAGGCACAGAACGCGGCGTCGCCGATCACGGCTGGCTGAATTCGCATCACACTTTTTCGTTCGGCCATTATCACGATCCGCTGCATACCGGCTTCGGGCCGCTGCTGGTGATCAATGAAGACCGCGTCAAAGCCGGCCAGGGCTTCGGCACGCACGGCCACAGCGACATGGAAATCATTTCCTATGTGCTGGATGGCGCGCTGGAGCACAAGGACAGCATGGGCACCGGTTCGGTGCTGCATTACGGCGATGTGCAAAGAATGAGCGCGGGCACCGGCGTGCGCCACAGCGAGTTCAACCACTCGCAGACGGCGCCCGTGCATTTCCTGCAGATCTGGATCCAGCCGAACGTCAAAGGGATTCCGCCCAGCTACGAAGAAAAGCATTTCACGGCAGCGCAAAAACAAGGGCAGCTACGCCTGATCGCTTCTTCCGACGGCCGCGAGAATTCAGTGCTGATTCACCAGGATGCGGCTATCTACGCGGCGATCCTGAATGGCGATCCGGTTCTGCAGCACACACTGGCTGCAGGACGCAGCGCCTACGTGCATCTGATCCGCGGACAGCTGAGCGTCAACGGCAAGAAGCTGGAAGGCGGCGATGCCGTGAAGGTGACGGCGGAAAACCTGATCACGCTGGCGCATGCGGAAGACGCGGAAGTGCTGCTGTTCGACCTGCCCTATTGAGCTTCAAGTCCGCAGCACCGGCCGGCAAAGCATCTGCTTTGCCGGTCTTTTTTATGACTGCCCTGGCGCGCCGGGCACATGCTCGATCAGGCGCGCCATGGCGTCGGTATAGCGCACCCGGTCCACCCACCAGGCCAGCGCGGCACCTTCCTCGCCGCTGCGCCAGGCTAGCGAAAACGTTTCATCGGGTTTCGGCTCTTCCACCCGCTTGACGATCAGGGCGCCGGACGCGATTGCCGCGCGCGCGCACGGTTCGGGCAGGAAACCAAAGCCGATGCCGGCCAGATGCAAGGCATATTTGCTGCGCATGTCTGGTACCGTCAGGGTATCCTGGCCGAACAGCAAACCCACCGTGCGCGATGGCATCTTGCGCGCCGAATCGGCAACGCTGATGGCGCGGTGGGGATGCAGTTCTGCCTTGCCCAGCACCTTCTTCACTTTGGCCAGCGGATGATTGGGCGCCACCACGAACACGAACGATATCGTGCCCATCTGCTCAGCCACATAGCCGCCGCCCGCCGGCCCCTGCCCTGGGGCGCCGATCAGCAGGTCGACACGGCGCTCCAGCAGGGCTTCCCAGGTGCCGGCCAGCGACTCGCGGGCGATGCGCAAACGGGTCTTGTCGGCGACGCCGCAGAAAGCATGGATATCGGACTCCAGCGCACTGACCGAAAACAGGGAATCGATGCAGATCGTGAATTCGGTTTCCCAGCCGGATGCTACCCGGCGCACGCGCTGCTCCAGGTCTTCCGCCGCTTTCAGCAGATAGCGCCCTTCCTTCAGCAATTCCACGCCGGCGCGCGTCAGCGTCACTTTCGGCCCCTGCCGTTCGAATACTTGCACGCCAAGATCCTGCTCCAGCTTGGAGACGGTATAGGAGATAGTCGAAGGCACGCGGTGCAGCTCGCTGCCGGCAGCGGAAAACGATCCGCGACGGTCGATGGCGTCAAGAATTAACAACGCATCGAGACTGATTCTGAACATGGGGTTCCGTTAGAGAGATAGCGGCAAGCGCAAGTGAAGCATCAGGAATCTAGCGCATAGCCGGCGGCGATCCAGGCATCGATGCCGCCCGACAGCGGCCGCACTTTCTTGTAGCCGCGCTGCATCAGCTGCTTGGCGACCAGCGCCGCCGAGGCTTCATTGGGACAGGCGCAATACACGATCACTTCCTGGTCAATCGGCGCATCGAAGACGAAGGTATTGATTTCCTTGTGCGAGATGGTGAGCGCGCCGGGAATGCGCCCGGCCAGCTGCGATGCCGGCGAGCGGATGTCGACGATGGCCGGCGTCACCCCTTGCTTGAACAGCTGGTCCAGTTCTTCCACCGAAATGCGCGCCATGCGCAGCGAGCGGCGGAAGCGCCAGCGCTGCCACCATTTGCTGGCGACAAAAACGGCAAAGGCGGCCGCCACCAGCACCATGCCGTACTGGCCGAGCTCGGTCAGTACGCCGAGCAGATCGTCGATGGTGGTGCTGAACAGCGAACCGAGGTAGATCGCCAGGCCGGCCCACAAGGCCGCGCCCAGGCCATCATAGAGAATGAAGGTAGTGCGCTTGGTGCCGACCGTGCCGGCCAGGGCGCTGGCGATGGAAGCGAAACCGGGAATGAATTTGGCGACCAGCAGCGAGCGCGCGCCCCAGCGCGAGTAGATCGATTCCGTCTGGCGCACGCAGGAATCCGGCGACAAGGAAATGCGGCACAGCGTCGACAGCACTTTACGGCCGTAACGGCGGCCCGCCAAGTACCAGAAGAAATCGGCGATCAGCGCCGCCGCCACCGCCGTCAGCAACAGCACCGGCGCCGAGTACTCGCCGCGATGCATCAGCGCGCCGGTGATCACCAGCGTCGGATAGGCCGGCACCGGAGCGCCCAGCTGCTCCGCCAGCACATTGAAGAAGACGAGAATCAGCCCGTATTGCTCGATCAAATGAAACAAATAGGTCATCGCTGTCGTCGCCTCGTATCCATGGCCGTGATTGCCGGATTGGCAATTTCACAATGATGCAATAAGCATCTATGGATATTATAAAGTTGATGGCGTAACGGTTCCGGCCTTTTCAGAAAGATATTCATTGACGCTCAGCCAGAGCAGTATCGCCAGCGGCAGCAGCAATGCCAGAAACAACAGTTGCTTGTAGGCGAAGGCGCCGCCGATGGCGCCGGCGCCGAATGCCACGATAGGCCAGAAAAACTTGACGCAGCGCTGCCGTATCTCCTCGCTGGCGTCGCCGCGCACGATGTCGACCAGATCGATGATCACCTGCGTGACATTGCCAGTCATTACCGTGGTCGGCGTCAGATGCTGCAGCAGCAGGCGGCTGCTGGCATTCTGCACGCCCATGCCGGCAGCGCCCAGCATGCCGGCCAGCAGCGCCAGCGGCGCGCGCGAATCGATGACCGGCCCCGAGAGATAGCCAGCCAGCATGAAACCCAGCAGGAAAAGCAGTTGCAGCAACAGCAGGAAGAACATCGGCGCCCTGCCGCCGCGCTCCAGCCAGACCACCGCCATGCGCGTCAGCGCCACCGCAAAGATAAATGCAGGAAAGGCCAGCAGCTTGATCAGCACGCCATGCGAGGGATTGGCCAGTTCACTGCCGATCAGCACGAAGTTGCCGGTGATGTGCGCGGTGAACAGGCCGAACAGTGCAATGAAGCCCACCGTATCGACATAGCCGGCCAGAAAACTCAGGGCGATGCTTTGCCAGGTGCGGCGGTTTTTCATATCAGGCATGATCTTCCTTTGCAGTGCAAATCAAAAGGCGAAACAGCTGCAACCCAGAGTGCCCCAGAAACCGGCATAGTCGGATACCGGCACTGTCGACTTGCGCGCCACATCGTGGGCATGCGCGTGCACGCCGCAGGCGCCGGCGCATTGATGCTGCAGGGCCTGGGCCTGGCGCTGTTGCGGCAATGGACGATAATGGCCCGGCACGGTTTTCACCGGCGACCAGTCCGGCAGCACCGGGATAGTCGGCGGCGCCAGCGGGCTGAATTCCGCCGCGCCGTAAACTATTTTGCCGCCGACCACCGTCAATACCGATTCCAGCGCCTTGATACTGTCTTCGTCGACGGCAAAGAAGTCAGCCGACAGCACCGCCAGGTCGGCCAGCTGGCCAGATTTTATGCGGCCCTTCTTGCCCTGCTCGCTGGAGAACCAGGCGCTGCCGGCGGTCCATAATTCCAGCGCGGTATGGCGCGACAGCTGGCCGGCCGTATCATACAGGCGCATGCCGCCGACGGTGCGTCCCGACACCAGCCAGTACAGTGCGGTCCAGGGATTGTAGCTGGCCACACGAGTGGCGTCGGTACCGGCGCCGACCGGCACGCCCATCTCCAGCATGCGCGCTACCGGCGGCGTGTGCCTGGCGGCGTCGGCGCCATAACGGTCGACAAAATATTCGCCCTGGAAAGCCATGCGATGCTGGATCGCGATGCCGCCGCCCAGCGCGCGCACTCTTTCGATATTGCGCGGCGTGATGGTTTCGGCATGGTCGAAGATCCAATGCAAGCCATCGAACGGGATTTCCTTGTCAACCTTTTCAAACACGTCCAGCATGCGGCTGATCGATTCGTCGTAAGTCGCATGCAGGCGGAACGGCCAGCGCTGCGCGACCAGGTGGCGCACCACTTTTTCCAGCTCGCCTTCCATGCCGGCGGCCAGCTCCGGCCGCGGCTCCAGGAAATCCTCAAAGTCGGCGGCGGAAAACACCAGCATCTCGCCGGCGCCGTTATGACGGTAGAAATCGTTGCCGTCGCCCGGCTTGACCATCTCGCTCCATTTCTGAAAGTCTTCCAGTTCCTGGCCTTTGCGCTGGGTGAACAGATTGTAGGCGATGCGTATCGTCAGTTGCTGGTCGCGTGCCAGCTGCTCGACGATGGCATAGTCTTCCGGGTAGTTCTGGAAGCCGCCGCCGGCGTCGATGACGCTGGTGACGCCGAGGCGATTCAGTTCGCGCATGAACTGGCGGGTCGAATTGACTTGCTGTTCGCGCGGCAGCGCCGGACCTTTCGCCAGCGTGGCGTACAAGATCATGGCGTTCGGCCTGGCAATCAGCATGCCGCTCGGGTTGCCGGCGGCATCGCGCTGGATTTCACCGCCGGGTGGATTCTGCGTCTCCCTGGTATACCCCACCGCGCGCAAAGCGGCGCGGTTGAGCAAGGCGCGGTCGTACAAATGCAGGATGAACACTGGTGTATCGGGCGCGGCGGCGTTGATCTCATCCAGGGTCGGCATGCGCTTTTCGGCGAACTGAAATTCGGTCCAGCCGCCAACCACCCGCACCCATTGCGGATGCGGCGTGCGCAGCGCCTGTTCTTTCAGCATGCGCAAGGCGTCGGCCAGCGACGGCACGCCTTCCCAGCGCAATTCCAGGTTGTAGTTAAGGCCGCCGCGGATCAGGTGCATATGCGAGTCGTTCAGGCCGGGAATCACCGTGCGTCCCCGCAGATCGATCACTTGCGTGTGCTGCCCGCGATGCCGCATGGCTTCTTCGGCGTCGCCGACCGCGAGGAACCTGCCATCCTGGATGGCCACCGCCGTCGCCAGCGGCTGCGACGGGTCGACCGTATGGAAACGGCCGTTCAACAAAATCATGTCTGCGTGCATGGAAGTTCTCCTGAGAGTCAGCTATTCAAAATATTGAACATCATCCGGCGCCACAGGAAATCACGCTTCAATCCAATAATGACAATGCCTGACGCCGATGCAATCCAGTATGGCGGACGCAAAATCAAATGAAAAACGGAAAATATGCAGGTCAATGATCGAATTTTCCGATCATTAATGTATCGACATCAAACCCCGGCAGGCCGGCTGCCGCCTCAGGCCACTTCGTCGATCAGGGAGTGCCCGTACACGGTAAAGCGGCTCTTGCCCTGCCGCTTGGCCTGGTACATGGCTTCGTCGGCCTGGCGCAAGGCCGAATCCCACTCCAGGCTCTCGGCCTGGCACAGGGCAATGCCGATGCTGCAGCCGATGCCGTCGCCAATCGCGGCGACGCGGCTGACGATGCGGCTAGCGACAGCGGTGGCGGTGGCCTTGATGGCCAGCGCCGGAGCAATCAGGCAAACCACGAATTCGTCGCCGCCGACGCGGCCGGCGATATCGCTGTCGCGCAGCGCCGAACGCAGCGCCGCCGCCACCTCGACCAGCACGGCGTCGCCGCGGTCATGGCCGAGGTTGTCGTTGATCCACTTGAAGCCATCCAGATCGATGAACAGCAGCGCCACCGCCTGGCGGCTGATGCTGCCGCGGCCGCGCAAGGTTTCCGCCAGCTCCAGGAACAGCGAGCGGCTGGGCAGGCCGGTCAGGTCATCCAGCCGTACCTGGTCCATCCGCACTTCCAGCATGGCGTTGTTGAGCGCCAGCAGGCGCGCATCCTGCACCGTCTTGAGGTAGACCTGGTTCATTTCCCGCAAATAAATCATCAGCAGCACCGTGGCCGAGATCAGGGCGTTGCAGCGGCCGACATACCAGCCGATCGAAAACTGGCTGCCGCCGGCCATGGTGATCACGTTGTCGCATTGCAAGGCGACCAGGGCCACCCCCAGCCATACATGCAGCACGGCGCGGAAGCCGGTGGCGCGCCACAGGATCAGCATGGCCAGGGCCGTCAGCGACTGCAGCAGAAAGCCGAGGCCGCTGGTGGTGACGCGATGGAAATTGCCCTGCTCGATCAGCGTCGGCAGGTCGGCATGAAATACCACCACCGGCAGCAGGCTGGCAGCCAGCGCCGCCAGCACCACCGCGATCAGCCAGTTCGGCATGCGCTCTGGGTGGCTCGCCAGCCAGGACGGGCTCCACCAGCGGCTGACCGCGTACAGCAAGATGCTGAGGGCCAGGCCGGCATGCCACAAAAACCACAGCCAGATGGTGGTCTGGGCGCCGCCCAGCAAACTCTGGTGCGGAAAGAATGCGCCCGGCATGGCCAGGAACTGCATGATCAGGATCACCGCGGCATAGAAGCAGCCGGCGCCGATATACAGCAGATCGACTTCCTTAGTGGCGCGGTAATGGCCAAAGATCAGGTAGGTGATGATGACGTAGGCCACCACCGTCGCGGTCTGGTAGGAAGGCAGGAAAAACGGGAACAGCGGCCCCATCACGCTGGCGACCGGCAGCAGGACCAGTGTCATGACAACAATGCCGATGCAGACCCACAGCGCGCGGCGGCGCTGGCGCGTCGTCGCCTGGCGGGTCGCCGGCGACACGCTTTTACTGGTCCACGGCGGCCTGGCGGCGGCTTTGTTGCGTGCAATAGTTGCGCGGTCGATCATTAGCGATTTAACCATGCCCGAAAAACTACGGCTTACCTTGAGGTAAATTTTGCCCAAAAGCATCAAAATAATAACTTGAATGGCCATCCCAAGCTAATACAGAAAAGCTATCACCCCCGCTCGCAAAAGAGAAAATCGTGTTTGTCATACAATGACCGTTTTCCTTCCAAGAGACCAAGCCATGCGCGCTATCGAAATTACCCAACCCGGCGGCCCCGAGGTTTTGCAAATCTGCGAACGCCCTGTGCCCACGTTCAAGGCCGGTGAAGTCTTGATCAAGGTGCAGGCGGCCGGCATCAACCGGCCGGATGTATTCCAGCGCACCGGCAATTATTCGCCGCCGCCGGGAGCCTCCGATTTGCCGGGACTGGAAATCGCCGGCGCAATCGTCGACGGCGATTTCAGCGGCACGTCCTTCAAGAAAGGCGACCTGGTTTGCGCCCTGGTGCAGGGCGGCGGCTATGCCGAATACTGCAGCGCGCCGGCGGCGCAATGTCTGCCGCTGCCGGATGGCTGGAGCGCGGTGGAAGCGGCTTCGCTGCCGGAAACCTTTTTCACGGTATGGAGCAATGTCTTCGATCGCGCCCGCCTCAGCCCTGGCGAAACCTTGCTGGTGCAAGGCGGCAGTTCCGGCATCGGCGCCGCCGCGATCCAGATCGCCACCGCACTCGGCCACCGCGTGTTTGCGACCGCCGGCTCGGATGAAAAATGCCGCGCTTGCGAAGCGCTGGGCGCCGAACGCGGGATCAATTACCGCAGCGAAGATTTCGCTGCCGTGATCAAGGCGGTCACCGACGGCAAGGGTGTCAACGTCATCCTCGACATGGTGGCTGGCGACTATGTGCCGCGCGAAATCAGCTGCCTGGCCGACGACGGCCGCCTGGTGTTCATCGCCACCCTGGGCGGCAGCAGCGCCAGCATCGATTTCCGCCAGGTGCTGATGCGGCGCCTGACCATCACCGGCTCCACCCTGCGGCCGCGGCCGATCGCCTTCAAGGCTGCCATCGCAGCGCAGCTGCGCGAGCGCGTCTGGCCGCTGCTGGCAGCCAAGAAAATCAAGCCGGTGATCTTCCAGACCTTCCCGCTGGAACAGGCAGCGCAAGCCCACACGCTGATGGAAAGCAGCTCGCATATCGGCAAGATCATGCTGACGACCTGAGCCACCACGTAGTTGAGACGTAAAAAAAGCAGCCTGCATGGCGCAGGCCGCTTTTTTTTGACCCAGAGAATCGCCTTAATCCAGAGGGATGGCGCGATAACGGTTGACCTCGGCCGAATTGACAATCGGCGCCTTGTTGCCCCAGCTGTTGCGGATATACGAAACCACCGCTGCTACTTCGCCGTCGCTCAAGGCCGGACCGTAAGGCGGCATGCCATAGGGCCGTGGATTGGCTGCCGTGCTGGGCGAGAAGCCGCCGTTGAGCACCACCCGGATCGCGTTCACCGGCGAGGCCATGGTGATGGCGTGATTGCCGGCCAGCGGCGGATAGGCCGGCCATGTGCCTTTGCCGGAAGCCTGGTGGCAATCGGCGCAATGGTTCTTGTAGATCTTCCCGCCCTGCTCCAGCACGCGCGCAACCTCGTCCGCGCTGGCGCGTTCCTTGGCCGGCTCGGCTTCCTTCTGGCGCGGCAAGGATTTCAGGTAGACCGCCATGGCCTTGACGTCGGCATCGCTCAGGTGCTGCAGGCTGGCGCCCACCACTTCCGCCATCGGCCCCAGCACGGTGCCGCGCGGCGAGACGCCGTTTTTCAGCAAGCCGGTGATGTGCTCGATATCCCAGTCACCCAGGCCGATTTCATCGTCCGACGTCAGCGATGGCGCATACCAGTTCACTACCGGGATGAAGCCGCCCCCCAGCTCCGCCTTGAGATCGCTGCCGCCGAGTGCATTGCGGGTGGTGTGGCAGGCGCTGCAGTGACCCAGGCCCTGCACCAGATAAGCGCCGCGGTTCCATTCCACCGACTGTCCCTGCTCTTCCTGGTACACGCCGGGCCGGAAATACAGCGCGCGCCAGCCGTACAGCAGGATCCGCTGGTCATAGGGAAAACGCAAGGCCGGCGCCAGGTTCTTTTGCGTTACCGGCGCCACGCTGCGCAGATAGGCGAACATGGCGTCGGCGTCCTCACGCGTGACCTTGGTGTAATTGGTGTAGGGGAAGGCCGGATACAGCAGGCTACCATCCTTCGATTTGCCGTTATGCAGCGCGCGCCAGAAATCGTCGGCGCTCCAGCTGCCGATGCCGGTCTCCTTGTCCGGCGTCAGGTTGGGCGAATAGATGGCGCCGAACGGTGTCTGTATCGCCCGCCCGCCGACCAGTTCCTTGCCGCCGCGCGCGGTGTGGCAAGCGATGCAGTCGCCGCTGCGCACCAGATAGCCGCCCCTGGCAATCTGTGCAGCAGCATCTACCCCCGCCGCCACGGCCGTCGCCGGCTGCCTTGCAGCTGCGCTGTCGTCATCGGCGTTCAGCAGCGCCAGCACGGCCACTACGGCGACGATCAGCAGCAAAGCTGCGCCCGCCAGCCACATCAGTAATCGTTTCATGTTCGCTCCGCTTAATTCGAGACAGGGACGCTGCCGCAAGCCAGCGGCAGTTTGACGGAGCCAGGAGCAACCGCAGTGGCGCCGGCCGGCACCGGCTGCGCCGCCAGCCAGGATGCCACCGCGCCGATATCTTCAGCGCTCAGGCGCTGCGCCACCTGCGCCATGCAATCCGGCGCCAGCGCATGGCGCGCGCCGTTCTTCCAGGCGCCGATCTGGCTCACCAGATAATCGCGCGGCAAGCCGAGCAAACCCGGCGTGGCCGGCTGCACGCCGGTCATGGCGCTGCCGTGGCAGGCGATGCAGGCCGGGATCTGCTTGCCGGCGTCGCCCCGGTTGACCAGCATATCGCCGCGGGCGCGGGTGGCCTCGGATGGATCGTGAGGCTGCGGCGGCGGGTAAGGCGGGTGCTGGTCGGCGAAATAAGCGGCGATTTCCTGCAGATAGGCGTCCGACAGATGATCGACCAGGTAGGTCATCATCGGATACTGGCGCCGCCCTTCGCGGAAATTGTGCAGCTGGTTGTAGAGGTAGCCGGCCGGCTTGCCTGCGATGCGCGGGTAATAGCCGTCGTTGGTGGCGCGTCCCTGTTCGCCGTGGCAGGCGGTACAGGCGGTGAGGCGCTGCTTGATGGTGTCTGGAACGGCAGCGGCATCGACTTCAGCCGCCTGCGCTGCCAGGCCGAACAGGGCCGAAACAAGCGCTACAAGAAACCCGGACCGCAAGCGTCGCACAGCACGCCTTGCCTCCGGTCCCTGCAAAAGAATCGACATGATGTTCCTGGTTTTTTATGCTGCTGCATTTTTCGGGAAGGTATTCAGGTCAGATTATAAACTAGCAAGTTTATTAACACATGACAACATTGAACAAGATGTCGTCCAGTCCCTACTTCGGCGCTTTCGGCGGCACCAGCGGCTGGTCCCTGGTCGAGCCTGGTTCATTCGCATACATCTGCTCTTCCACGATATCCATCTGCTGACTGCCATCCAGGGCGTGGCCGGTCCATCGATCTGCCGGATTGACGGCCTGCGTCTTCTTGTCCTTGACAGGGGCGGCTGGCAGTTTGGTTTTAGACATGGCGTCTCCTCATGGCGCGACGACGGGCTGGTCGCCTTCCTTCACTATAGAGCCTCGCACGCCCAGACGGTAGCGAAGAATCCTGCCGGCCATGCAAAACGCCGGCCCAGATTCACATCTGGGCCGGCGTCGCGGAACATCAAAGATTTATGCCTGGTGAGCGATCAACGCTCGTAGTAGCCGCCTTGATACGGTTGCGGATAATAATCGTCGCGGCTTTGCTCGACATACACGGGCGCCGGGCGGTAGTAGACCGGGGCCGGCTGGTAATACACCGGCGCCGGACGATAGTAGACCGGGGCTGGACGGTAGTACACCGGCGCAGGCTGATAGTAAGTTGCCGGACGGTCGTAATAGCCGCCACCGCCGTAGTAGCCGCCTTGGCGGTAACCGGAAGTGGCGCCCACCGCAGCGCCAAGCACACCGCCCACAATCGCGCCGTGACGGCCGCCGACCGCGCCGCCGATCACTGCGCCGGCAACCGCGCCGATCGCCGTATTGGCGCCGTCATCGTAAGCCAGGGCGGAAGTGGAAACTGCGGCAGTCGAGCTAGCCAGCAGAGCGATACAGATCCATTTTTTGTACAGCATGATTGCATCCTTCAAGGGTCATACAGCCCTAATCAACACCATCAAAAACCGCCACCTTCGCACACTGCGGGGCCACGGTTGTTAAGTTGAACTATAGCCGAGCGACCGTCAAATGCCTGCAAACGATACATATTTTTACATTTGCACAACATGCTTACACCTGAGGTAACATTCAAAATCCGCAATCCGGCGCCGCCATCAGTGCAGCTTGACCGACGGCTTGGCGTGCTTCATCAAGCCGCTGGCGGCTGCGGTAACGCCGGTGCGCACCGGTCCCAGCAAGGCGTTCAGGTGCATCAGGTGCAGGCTGGCGTACATCATGCGGGCGAAAAAGCCGTCGACGAACCAGCCCAGCTTGGTGAGCGACCCCATCAGCGTGCCAACCGAGGTATTCCTGCCGAACGACACCAGCGAACCGTGGTCCTTGTAGACATAGGGGGCGTCCGATGCTGGCTGGCCCTTGCTGACGCGGACGAACATCTCGACCAGGTAGTCGGCCTGCTGGTGCGCTGCCTGCGCGCGCGGCGGCACCATCTTGCCGTCGCTACCGATGCAAGCCGCGCAATCGCCCAGCGCGTAGATATTCTCCGTACCGGCTACCTTGAGAAAGCCATCCACTTCCAGCTGGCCCGACTTGATCACCGGCAGTCCTAGCCCCTTGAGGAAATCGGGTGCCTTGATGCCGGCCGACCAGACGCACAGGTCGGAAGCATAGTCATTGCCGTTGGCGTCCGTGACAAAATTCTCGGCGATGCTGGCGACGCGGCAATCGGTCACCACCCGCACTTCACGCTCCTGCAACAGCTTGCTGGCCGCTTTCGAGACCCGTTCGGTGAGCGGCGCCAGCAAGCGCGGCGCACCCTCCAGGATAGTGATGCGGACGTCGCGGTTGGCATTCAGGTGTGGAAAATCGTAGTCGGTATAGACGCTGCTGGCATCGCGCAGCTCCGCCGCCAGCTCGACGCCGGTGGCGCCGCCGCCGACGATCACGATATCGACGCCGGCATCGGGATTCTTTTCTTTCTTCAGGTCGGCCAGCGCCAGCATCTTCAGCAGGCGTACGCGGAAATGCTCCGCATCTTCAGTCGAGTTCAGCGAAATGGTGTTTTGTTCCGCCCCCGGGATGCCGAAATAATTAGAGACGCTGCCGACCGCGATCACCAGCTTGCTGAAAGCGATCTGGCGCGGCGGCAGCAGCTCGGCGGCGGACTCGTCGGTGACAGCATCCACGGTGATGCTGTTGCCGGCACTGTCGAGTGCGGTCATGTTGCCGTACACGAAGCGAAACTTATTGTCATGCGCCAACATCTGGTAGGACAGGCCTTCCTGGTGGATATCGCGGGTGCCCGCGGCGACTTCGTGCAGTGATGGTTTCCAGATGTGATACAGCGCCCGGTCGACCAGGGTCACGTGACCGCTTCCCAGCTTGCGGCCGAGCTTGCAAGCCAATTCCAGACCGCCTGCGCCACCGCCTACAATCACGATTTGATCCGACATCCATCTTTCCTTCACCGATACATTAATCAATAGCGCTTCAACCTTCTACGCGCTGCGCGGCAGCGAAGCACGCAGTAAGTCTACTTTTATAATGGCGCAATGCGCAATAGTGACGTGTTTTCGCGTTTTATTGATCACGCTACGCCAATTTGCAGTATTCGGGAAAGACGCCGCCGCACAAAACAGTGCGGCCGGCCGGACGCCGAAATCCGCTTTCAGCATGCAAAACCGCCTGGGAAGAAGCGCTTCCGAATTAGCGCAAAGGCCGCTGGTTCGCAGCGCCAGTCTGCGCTATGATGAAGACGGAGACCATTGCAAACACAATTTTCAGGAGGGCATATGTACCGGAAAATTCTCGTCGCCTACAATGGCACGCCCGAAAGCCGTTCGGCTTTGTATTCCTGCATCCAACTGGCGCCAGGTCCCGGGGCCGAAGTCCATCTGCTGGGCGTCATCAATCTCGCAACCTATCTGATGGCAGGCGAATTCGTCGCCGAATCCGCGATCAGGGCCGAAAAGACCCTGCTGGAACAGGAACTCATCAAGGGCCATAAACTCCTCACCGACGCCGGCCTCAAGCCGATCGACCACTTTGAAAGCGGCGAACCTGTCAACGTCATCAGCGACCTGGTCAACAAGCTGGGCATCGACCTGGTGATCGTCGGCCATTCGCGCAAGAAGCCGCTGGCGACACGCTGGTGGCGCGGTTCCGTGGACACCATGCTGGTCGAAAAAGTACCGTGCAGCGTCCTGGTGGCGACCGACATCTGCCCGGCCTGAGCAAGGCCTTTCCTTGCACCCGGCGCGGCGCCGGGTGCTCAGCGGTTTTTCAGGCCTGGGCCTGCTCGCCGCTGTTTTGCACCTGCACCGACAGGGGCAGCTCAATCACCACCGCTGTGCCTTTATCCTTTGCCGAGGAAAAACGCACCTTCCCGCCCAGGTAAGTCGCCCTTTCATTCAAGCCGCGCAAGCCGTGGGTGCTGGTGTTTTCAAAACGCTCCTGCGACATGCCGACGCCATTGTCGCGCACTGTCAGCGCCAGCCGGTCCTCGTCGATATCCAGGATGACTTCCACCTGGCTGGCGTGCGCATGCTTGGAAACGTTATTCAGGATTTCCTGCAGCATGCGATACACCGCAATTTCGATGCGGTGGTCAATCGTGATGTCTTCATCCGGCAAGCTGGATTTACAGAGGATTTCGGTGCGCGCGCCAAAATCTTCCAGCTGTTCGACGATCGCCGCTTTCAAACCGAACAGTTCCAGCATGTTCGGCCGCAGTTCGGTCTGGATCCGCCGCGTGGTCGCCACCAGCGAGGCCAGCAAAGTCTGCATCTGGCCGCGGCGGTTCTGCCAATGTTCATTCTCCGGCAGGATCTTGTAGACGCCTTCCAGATGCATGCTGAGCGCTGTCAGCGAAGCCCCCATATTGTCATGCAGCTCGCGCGCAATCGCCCGCTTCTCTTCTTCGCGGATGGTTTCCATATGGTTGGCCAGCTCGCGCAGCAAGGCGGTGCGATGGGCGATAGTCCGCTCCAGTTCCAGCTCGCGCTGCTTGAGCGAGTCCTCGGCGCGCTTGCGTTCGCTGATGTCGGTGGCGATGCCGACTACGCCCATGACCTGTCCCTGCTGGCCGAACCAGGGCGATTTGGTGGTCTGGAAAGTCACGATCCCCTCCGGCAGCTGCACGGTCTGCGCCAGCGTCTCCGACACGCCGCCGTTCATGATACGGGCATCGTCCTGGTCGACCCGGTCGGCATCTTCAGTCAGCGGCAGGATTTCGCGGCTGCGCCGGTTTTTTGCCAGCTCCCAGCTCAGGCCGAGCCGGCGCAGGCAGGCCGGATTGGCAAAAATCAGGCGCCCCTGGTGGTCTTTGACGAAGATCGGGTCGTTGGTGTTGTCGCTGACGGCGATCAGCAGCGCGGTGGCCTCGGCCAGCTCGGCCGCGCTCTGCAGGCGCGCGCCGTATTCAAGATCGACCTTGCCGCCGGCGCGCCAGAAAATGAACAGCACCAGCACGCTATCGACCAGCGTCAGCAAGGGCGGCAAGGAACTGCGATCGTATAAACCCTGGCGCGTACCCCAGTCCGCCAGCCAGTGCAAAGCAATCAGCAGGATCAGCATCTGCGGCAAGGAACGGCGCAGCATCTGGCCGCCAGGAGCATGGCGGGTGATGATCGCCATCAGGCGGTGACGCGGACGCGACATCATGAGCGCCAGGCCGAACAACAGAAACGCCAGCGCCGACAGCAAGGGAATGCTGGTCGCATACACCATCTGCGTCATGGCGGAGACGTTATACAGGTAGCCGAGCAAAGGAATGGCGCTGAGGAACAGCAGGATGATGGCCAGGTATTCGGCCACGTATTGCGCTTTGCCGAGATGGAAATCAAGCAGGAGCAGCGCGCTGCCGGCAAAAATGAAGCCGATGGCAACCATCGGGTGCAAGCCGATGGGCAGGTGCAGGCTCGGCTGCGACACCAGCCGGGCAAGGACGGCATCGAGCCAGCCGGCGCCGCCCATCAAGTCTTGCATCAACGCGGCAACCGCCAGCGCCAGCAGCAGGACTGCCAGCAGCTTGCCGAAAAACTTGATCAGCCGCCGCGGCCCGACCACCAGGCATTGCACGATCAGGCTGGCGGTGGCCAGCAGGAAGCCGGCTGCCGTATTGGCGCGCATGAGCGGCAATTGCGATTCCGAAAACGGCAGCGTGATCTGGTACAGGCAGGCGACCAGCACCAGCGCCGCGACCGCAAACACCAGCGTGCTCACCGCCAGCGCTGCGGCGGTGGTGCGCCAGACATAGGTTTTGGTCGATGCCAGACTGTCCAGCGCGCGTGTCTTCAGCAGATCCTGATAATGCGGATTGCCGCTGGCGGCTGTTTCGCTCTCTATATTATTCAAATCGGCTCCAGGAACGTCGCTGTATGTGCGTGCCGGCATCAAGGGAGCGCGCGGCAGCGGCTTGCATCTAGTGTCGTGTCCTGCCTCATCTGTCGGTATATCGCGCCGGCCTTGGCCCGTATCGCGTCGTTGCGCCTAGCGCTACGGGCCAAGGCCGGCGCGATATACCGACAGATGAGGCAGGACACGACACTAGGCTTAAAAACATGAAAAGCCCGCTCAGTTAAGCGGGCAGACACTAGCGATGCCATCTTCAACGACGCAGGTGCGATCAATGATCCGGCAAGCCGGTCCCCAAGGCTGCCAGCAAATCGCGCAGCTTGGTAAACTCCGAACTCTTGTCGAAGAAAAACCGCACGCCGTATTGTTCTCCGGCGCGCCGGAAGGCATTGCTGACATTATTGCTGAAAATGATTTTCAGCGAGTTGAGCGGCTTCGTCGATTTTGACAAGGTGCGCAACAAGCTCATGCCGTTGCCCTGCTTCAGTTCGATATCCAGGATCAGCACATCGAAAGAGTCAGCATCGATCTTTTGCAAGGCATCGTCTTCCTCTTCAGAGAAGCCGGCAAACACCACGCCTGGAATCTCGCTCAAGGTTTCAATCATCAGATCACGCACATCGACCGAATCTTCCACAAGAAAAATCCGCAGCGGCGTGACGCCCGACCTGATGGTGTTGGAGGCAGTTGTATGGTCCATAGTGACTGACGGCGGGTGAGCTCATTTTTTCGTGCATTGCGCCAGAACTGGATGCTAGGGACTGGCAAGTCCCTCGATACGGCAACATGCAGGTGATTAGAGTCCTTTGAATAAATTAAACACGAATTCTGCTAGTCGATCAAATTATTCTTGATTGCATAATAAATAATATCCGCATTGCTGGTCATGCTCATTTTCTGCAGGACGCGGGTGCGATAGGTGCTGATGGTTTTTACGCTCAGGCACAACTCCTCCGCGATCTTGGTCACCCCTTCGCCCTGGCTCAGCTTGTAAAAAATCTCGTACTCGCGTGCCGACAAGGTTTCGTGCAAGGGCGTGTCGTCATTGCTTGCCGGATCTGCCGTCAGCAGTTCGGCGACGCCGTAGCTGATGTATTTATGGCCTTGCAAGATCGTACTGATCGCCTTCACCAGCTCCGTCGCCAGCGCCTCCTTCTGCACATAGCCGTCAGCCCCGCTGCGCAGCACCTGCACCGCATAGCGGCTTTCAGGATGCATGCTGAGCATCAGCACCGGCAGCTTCGGTTTCTCGCGCTTGATCTGCTTGAGCACCTCTACGCCGCTCTTGTCCGGCATCGCGATATCCAGCAGCACGATGTCGTAGTCGTTGCCGCGCACCAGCTGTATTGCCTCATGCGCATTGGCAGCTTCGCCGGCGATCTCGTAGTCCGGAATGTCGGCGATGAAGAACTGGACGCCGGCGCGTACTACCGCATGATCGTCAACCACCAGGATTTTTATCATCTGTTCAACCGTCACAATCAGTTAGGTTATCGGCCTTCCTATGGCCTGGCGATCCAACGCGCCGGGGCCAGGGAAAAGCAGAAGGCATTACATGATGTTTAGTGTGCGGCCGCCCGGCGTCAATGTAAACAAATTAGTAAAAATCACAGCTTCCTCGTGGTGCGAAGCGCCAGCCGCCGCAGCGCAAGGCAGCGCTGCGGCCAGCCCGCCATTACTTGTTCAGCTCCGCCTTGGCGGCGCTTGTGCAATCGTCTTTGGCCGCGCCCGCCAGCGCATCGCACTTGGCCAGTGCAACCTTGTAGCGCGCATCGGCGCGCTCTTCGCGAGCGTCGGCCTTGGCCTTGCTGATGTCCAGCTGCTTATCGGCATTGGCGATCGCATCGCTTTGTCCAGCCTTGGCCTGTTTCAGGCAGACATCCTTGGCGTTGCCCGCCAGGCTGTCGCACTTTTCCCTGGCTACGGCGTAGTCGGCGTCCGCTTCCGATTTGCGCGCACTGGCCAGCGCCTTGGGAGTTTTCTTGTATTCCACCTTGGCGTCCTGCTTGCTGTGTTCGCGCGTGGCCTTGGCCTCTTTGACGCAGACGTCCTTGCCGTTGCCGCTGAGCGCGTCGCACTTGGCGCGGTCGAGTTTGTAAGCAGCGTCAGCCGCGTCTTGCGCAGCACTGTAGGCAGCCCGGGAACTGTCTGTCGCCAAAGCCAGGGAAACGCCGCTGCAAGCGGCAACCCCGATCAATATGCTCGCGATGGTTTTCTTGATGCTCATAAGCCGTTCCTTTGAATAATGTGGCAATGCAGCTGCTCGGGCAGGTCGTCAGCGCTAACTTGTATCCATGGTAGCCAAGCACGGTCGGATGGCCTATAGGACGGCAACCGATAGGCTTGTAGGACAAACGGAAGAGGATGCTGTAAAACCCAGCGGAGAGGAGCCGGTTGCGGCAGATATTTAAGGGAACGCAGCCCGAACACAGACTATGAGCCGTCTTTCCAAGGCTGCCGATGCCTTCACTGCGCTTTCAAGATGTCATTTCAACAATATTCGTCATTGCCTGTTTGGATCGCTCCCAGTCCCAGCGACTGGCTGTGGCAAACCCCGCCTCCTGCAATTTCAGCCGCAATGACGGATCTTCCGCGAGCCGCGAAATTCCGGCGCGCGCAGCCTCGATATCCCCTTGCGCCACCATCAGGACATTCTGGCCGTCGCAAGCATACTCGATGCCTCCGGCCACCTCGCCCAGCACGACGACGCAACCGCAGGCCATCGCCTCCAGCGGCGGATAGGCAAAGCTTTCAACCCGGCTCATTTTCAGCAGCACATCACATGAAGAATAGATGCGCCGCATGTCGGCTTGCTGCACGCTTTCAAAGAAACGGTCGTAGCGCCAGCCGGGTTCCGGATAACCGTTCGAACTGACGATCCATAACTCGCAATCGAGGCCGCTAACAGCCTGGTATGCTTCCGCCATTCCTTTGAAGGGCACCGAAATCGGCCCCTCGATCAAGACTCGCAAGCGCCGTGGATTTCTGTCCTGCAAAGGCTGGTCCTGATAGAACAGCTTGCTGTCCAGGCCATTCGGCACGTGGCAGGCGGCAGGCTGAGAAAATTCCTTGCGCAACATGTCGACCAGCCAGCCGGCGATGCAGACGTATTCGTAGTCCTTGCGATAAGTAGCAGCTACTTGCGCCTTTACCGCTTCTGCATCATAAAACAGGCGTTCGTCCGACTGCACAAAATACAGCTTGCGGCGCGCCGGTATTTTTTCCAGCCATTCGACAGTGCTCCAGAAAGTAGCGAACAGCATATCGATATTATCGAATCCATACTTCTCGACATCCTGGACGCCATACACCCGTATGGATGGGTTGCCATACCAGGCAATATCGCCGTGCCCGCTCAGATTCAGAATGAAGGCATCGTGTCCCGCTTCCATCAACATGCTGACGTGTTTCAGGACCACCGCCGCACCGCCGGAAATGCCGAGCGAAGCCAGCATGAAAACGATCTTCCGCGGCTTCGGCCCGGGCAGGCGGAATTCCTGCTCGATCAATCCTGCCCAATGGGCGTCGTTGGCCTTGAAGTTAAGTTCATTATTGCCGGCATGCAGGCGCAGGTCGGTCAGCACCTGCGGCACCGACCTGAAGCGCGCGCCATGGTAAGCAAGCCTTACCCAAAGCTCATGATCTTCGCGATATTCCATGCGCGTCTTGAGGAATCCGGCTTGCAGCAGCAAGTCGCGTCGCAGCATCACCGTGCTCTGGCAAGGAACGCAGATTTTCAACAGCATGTCGAGGTCGCAATCAGGGCTATGCACCACCTGCCCGTGCGCCAGGCCATCAATCTCGCGGCTGCCGTCGAGCAGTGCGCGCCAGGAACCGTAAACCACATCCGCGCTGCCGGATTCCAGCAGCGGCAAACAAAGTTCCAGGCGCTCAGGCGCGGCAATGTCGTCGCTGTCGAGGAACGCAATGTATCGGCCGCGCGCTTCGAGAATCCCCTTGTTGCGTCCGCGTACGGCGTTGCCGGAACTGACCGGATAATGAAATATCCTGACGCTGGGATCGGCGCGGAATTCATTGACCACCGCCAGCGTAGCAGCCGGTGATCCGTCCGTAACCAGGATCACCTCAAATGCCTGCACGCTTTGTTCCAGCGCCGAACGAATCGTGGTGCGCAGGACATCGGTGCGGTCATATATCGGGATGATGAACGACACCAGCGGCGCCGCATCCCTGGTTTCATGGGACCGGTCCATGACGAAGCGTTCGAGTTGCTGCGCCGAAGCCAGGCGCCGCCGGCGCCGTCCAAGATAGCCGGCGGCTTTGCGGGAAAGACCGAGCGCGCCTTCCTGCCTCAAGACAAAGCGCGCACGGGCCAGCAATGCACGCGACCGCTCCAGCATCACCCGCGAACTGCCTGCAGCGCGCCGCACCGGTGCTGTCAAGCGCCAGGAATTGGATTCCAGGACACTGGCAAATTCGCGTCGCGACAGATCCAGGGCATGTTCTTTTTCCAGCAATTGTTCCTGGAGTGCCGCCATCTGATCGTCACGCAGCCTGAGCTCGGACTGGTGATTGCCGATCATCTGGCGCAAGCCGATGAACTGCCTGGCGTCGGCCGCCAATACTTCTTTGTCGGTGACGGATATCTGGACAGAGAAATCCGAGCCGTATGCTTCCTCCATGACAGCGAGCAGGTTTTCAGTCAGAGAAAAATAGGTCAGCGCCAATCCATGAAGGATTTCACGCTGACTGTAAGCCTGGTCAAAACCGTCGAACAGATGCTCATATATTTGCCGGGCCGACTGCATGACCGGAGTGCAACGGCCGGAAAAATTCTTGGCCAGCGCCGCCCCGAAGCAAGCGCCGGTGATCCAGCCGGGTCCGCCAAACCTGTCGTAGCAGAACACCGGCGTCCCGCCCGCCAGGCAATATTGCACCGTCTTGCCGATGGTAATGACAGCGCTGTAGCCTGACAGGATTTCAGGCGTTACCCGCTGAACCTTGCCGTTGACGCCAATCAGGTCCGCACGTATCCCGTTGCTGCGCAGGATCTGGATCACTTCCATGATTTCTGCCGGCGGATGATTCGACACTATCGCTACGGATCTTATGGAGGTGTCCGCCGCATCACTGCATGCATGCAAGAACCTGGCAGGACAGGCGTTCGGAAAGACGCGCGCTTTCTCAGAAAAATGTGGATACTTGCTGACAAAATATTCGAGATTTTCCTGCGAATGGACAACATATCTGGAAAATGACAAGCCCGACATGGGCGGCGCTTCCAATGCTTCGAAATGGGAAAGCGAGGAATAAATGCCAACCTTGATTCTCAGTGCGCCCTTTGCGAATAAATGATGCGCGGTGACGTAGTGGCTCACCCATAACAGGTCGAATTCGCGTGCACCTATATCGGCCGCGAAGAGATCGATGCACTCGATGCCCAGCAGCCTGATTTCTTCAGCAACTGGCGCGCCGATCTCGAAAGCCGCCAGCGTCACCTCGACGCCTAGATCCCGCAACGCTTCGACAATTTCAAGCGAAGCAATCTCGGCGCCGGCGAAATCCACCAGGCGTGAGCAGGCGACCAGTGCAGTCCGTGGAATGTATTTCTGTTTTTCCATATGTCAGTATATTTTTACCGCAGCGTCAAACAAGCCGCTTCCCCAGACATGCAGCGCAGTGCCGAAATCCGATTGCTCATGCAGGGCTTTGCCTTTCCTGGCCTGCCATTTCTGGCCATACGGATCCCAGGGAAAATGCTTGACGTAATAGTCGCAGGTAGCTTCCCAGTGCGCATAGGACAAACTTTTCCCGTAATGCTGGCAATAGAAATCCGTCTCGACGCCGTCCGCAACGATAGGCTCGCGCGCATCCAGGCCGACGAATTTCACCTCCTCGCGATTCTTCCACAGCATCAGTATGTCTCTGCGTTCCGGCCCGAAATAGCGCCGGAAATTCAACAACTGCATGCCTTTTTCAAAAGCCCGGTCATCGCTCTCGGTCATGTAGGCATCAAACAAACGAATCCTGACGGCGTTGACCTCTGCCGCAGGCGGCGCAGTAACGAACTCTCTTATCGGACCGACGTAGCGCTCGTCGGCATCGCAGCACATGCACCAGGCGAAGTCGAAACGCTTGCGAGCCTCCTGCAGCAGCAAACCGCGATGCCGCGTCTCGGACAGCAGGCGGCTGTCGACGCTTGACTGCCATTCATCGTTCTGCACAATCATGACGACTTTCTCATGCGCTTTCAAGATGGCGCGCGTGGCGTCGGTGCTGGCGTCATCGTAGGCGCAGATCAGATCGGCGAAGCCGGCCAGATGGTCAAGCGTATCCTCGAGAATCAATTCTTCATTGCGGATGCGAAGCAGGACAAGCAGAGGCACTTTGTTGATGCGCGCCTGGTCGCGTTGCCAGATGCTTTCCGCCGCAGCCAGGCTCCAGCTATCTTCACGACCATTCATGCTCGCACCTCACTATGCCATCCACTTTTGCAAAGCCATTGGCGCTGCGCTCCATCTCGATCTTGATTTGCAGGCACGCATCCAGTTTATCGTATGAAAACATGCCCTGTTCGTCCGATACCGAAATGCTGACCGTGTATTCTCCCGGCGCCAGATGGTTGTCGCGGATCAGCAGTGCCACCTTTTCCTTTTTCTCATTGAAGACAATGTCGTCGCGCAAGGTATTGAGGATGGTGACGACGTTGCCCTTCAAGTCATAGAGGATGATGCCGACGCCAAATTGCGGCGTCTGGCCGCTGAAACTAAGGCCGATCTCAATCCTGACGTCATCGCCCATGCGATAGGAAAGCTTGTCCGAAACCACGGAAGCGATACTAATCTTGCGTTCCTCCGGCGCCGCGCCACCCTGGCCGGAAACGCTATTGCTTCTGTTGTTCGCGGTCTGGCTGGACTCCAACCGTATTTCATGTTCCATCATCTTTTGATATTCATCGCAGATGGACAAGCGCTCGCCCATGCCGCGCATGTTTCCGGTATCAAGCCAGATCGCGCGATCGCAAAAATTCCTGACGGCGGAAGTCGAATGTGAAACAAACAGGATTGCCGTTCCCTGGTCCCTGATTTTCTTCATCCGGGTAAAGGATTTTTCCTGGAACGCCATGTCGCCGACGCTCAGCGCTTCATCGACGATCAAGATGTCCGGATCGACCTGGATCGCCACCGAAAAAGCAAGCCGCGCCAGCATGCCGCTGGAATAGGTCTTTACCGCGTGATCCATGAAATGCCTGATGTCGGCAAACGCTGCGATGTCATCAAATTTTTCATCGACCTCTTCCTTGCTCAGGCCAAGGATAGCGGCATTCATGTAGACATTTTCGCGCCCGGTAAACTCAGGATTGAAACCCGAACCCAGCTCCAGCAAGGCTGCAATGCGGCCGTTGGTCTGGATTTCGCCGCCGCTGGGATTCACCGTTCCGCATATCATTTGCAGCAGCGTCGATTTGCCGCTGCCGTTGCGGCCGACAATGCCGACGGTCTCGCCCTTCATGATTTCGAAAGAAATATCCTTGAGCGCCCAGAATTCGCGGAAATACTGGCCCCGCGGCCTGCCTGCCAGCCCTTGCAAGCGGGGATAGACAGACTGCTTCAAGCGATCGTGCGGCTGATTGTATATCTGGTAGCACTTGCTGAGCTTTTCTACCTTGATGGCGATCTCAGAGGACATCGGCAAAACCCTTTCGCGTTTTCTGGAACCATGCAAAGCCAGCCCAGGCGAACAATGCGGCGACGATCAAATAAATTCCCAGTAATGTCATGTCCGGAACCCGGCCCCAAAACAATACATCCCGCGCCTGTTCTATGGCGGGACTCAGGGGATTCAGCAGCAGCCAATGTCGATATTTTTCGGGCACCGAACTGGTCGGATAGAAAATCGGCGACAGGAACATGACTACCGTAGTAAAGATACCGATAAACTGGGAAACATCCCGCAGATAGACACCCAACGATGCCAGCGCCCAGGTCAAGCCCATGACAAACAGCAGCAGCGGCAGCACAACCAACGGAAAAAGCAACACCGTGATGTGAGGAACACCGAAAAAAATCAGGTAGGCGATCAGCCATACGCCAAGGCTGACCAAGGCGTGAAACCCCACTGCGCCCAATGCAACCCAAGGAAGTATCTCCAGCGGAAAAACCACCTTCTTTACGTAATTGACATTCGCCAGAATCAAGCCCGGAGCCCGGTTGACGCACTCTGCAAACAGATTGAACACAATCAGTCCGGCAAACAGCACGAGCGCAAATTCAGTCTTTGAATCGCTGCCTCCGCTCCAGCGCGACTTGAACACGACGCTGAAGACAAAGGTGTAGACGACCAGCATGAACACTGGGTTGAAGAATGACCAAAGAATGCCCATGATGGAACCGCGGTAGCGGCCGACCACCTCCCGCTGGACCAGGGCTTTTACCAATCTGCGGTTGCGCCACAGGCTCGCGGTCAATTCCTGTGGCGAGGAAGAGAAACGCTGCATCAGGCAAAAACCTCTGCCGCCTCGAAAAGTACTCCTTGCCCATCTTTACCCGAAAGCGATGGTTCACCGTCAAGGGGCCAGTCGATCGCCAGGTTTGCATCGTTCCATAGAATGCAGCGCTCATGGTCGGGGGCCCAGTGATCGGTGGTCAGATAAAGAAATTCCGCGGTATCCGACAATACAATGAAGCCGTGTGCAAATCCTTCAGGGATCCAGAGTTGCTTCTTGTTCTCCGCGCTGAGAATTTCGCCGACCCATTGCCCAAAAGTGGGAGAACTTTTACGGACATCTACGGCAACGTCAAACACCGCACCGGCGACAACACGCACCAGCTTGCTCTGCGGCTGTTGAATTTGATAATGAAGTCCGCGCAACACATTTTTGACTGAACGTGAGTGGTTTTCCTGAACAAATGTTATTTTTTTGCCGATTGCAGCTTCGAATTTGGCTTGATTAAAGCTTTCAAAAAAGAACCCTCGTTCATCACTGAACACTTTTGGCTCGAGCAAAATTACGTCTGGAATTGTAAGAGATGTAGTTTTCATCAGAGTATTCTTTCGTTCAGCACGCGCAGAAGATATTGGCCGTAATTATTTTTGGCGAGTGGCTGCGCGAGCCTGTCCAACTGTGCAGCATTGATCCACTTTTTCCTATAGGATATTTCCTCTGGGCAAGCGACTTTCAGGCCTTGGCGATGCTCCAAGGTAGCAATAAAATGACTGGCTTCCAGCAGAGATTCCTGCGTTCCGGTATCGAGCCAGGCGTAACCTCGTGTCATGATTTCTACGTTGAGATTGCCTTGTTCCAGATAGCAGCGATTCAGGTCTGTGATTTCCAGTTCACCGCGTGCAGACGGCTTTAGACTTTTGGCGAACTCAACGGCTTGCCTGTCATAAAAGTACAAGCCGGTCACGGCATAATTGGACTTTGGCTGTGTCGGCTTTTCTTCCAGCGACAATACTTTTCCATCTGGATCGAATTCCACCACGCCGTAACGTTCGGGATCCTGCACGTGATATGCGAACACGCTGGCACCCTCGCTGCGGGCCATAGCATTTCCTAGAAGATGGTCAAAATCATGGCCGTAAAAAATGTTATCCCCTAGCACCAAAGCGGAAAGATCGTCACCGATAAACGATTCGCCGATAATAAATGCCTGCGCCAGGCCGTCTGGGGAGTCCTGCGTGGCGTATTGCAGATTCAGCCCCCACTGCTCTCCTGTACCGAGCAACTGCACAAATCGCGGAATATCTTGTGGCGTGGAGATTAAGAGAATCTCCCGTATTCCCGCGAGCATCAATGTGCTGAGAGCATAATAAATCATCGGTTTGTCAAACACCGGTAACAACTGCTTGCTCATCACCAACGTAGCAGGATACAGACGCGTGCCGGAACCTCCAGCTAGAACAATGCCCTTGCGCTTCATATCGAAGTTTCCGATCGCAGCATTTGGTCGATCACTTGATCGACATCGTCTTTCCAGTCGGGGAAATTTAGATTCAGCGCGCGTGATAGCAATCCCGTGTCTAGACGCGAGTTATGTGGACGCCTGGCCGGAAGTGGATATGCCTCTGTGGGAACGGCATTGATCTGTCTGGCGTTCAGTTTGAGCACCGCGCCGTTGGCATGAGCCCGGGTCACAGTATGAAGCGCCAGACCATGCCAAGAGGTTTCTCCTGCGGCAGTCAGATGGTAAATCCCACCTTTCAGCGTCTTTGCATGATAAGCGGCGATCGCCGACGCGGTCACATCGGCAATCAGCCTCGCAGACGTTGGAGCGCCGACCTGGTCAGACACCACATTAAGACTTTCTTTCTCCTTAGCCAGGCGCAATATGGTTTTGACGAAATTATTGCCATGCGTTGAAAATACCCAGGTGGTACGAAAAATCAGCGCATTGCAGGCACTTTCAAGGATCGCCTGCTCTCCCGCATACTTGGAGCGCCCATAAGCGCTTTGCGGGTTAGCTGAATCATCTTCCAAGTAGGGGGTCGCTTTCTCCCCGTCAAATACATAGTCCGTGGAATAGTGGACCAGCAATTTTCCCTTGGACTGCGCATATGCTGCCAAGACGCCAACCGCTTCGGCATTCACCTTTTGTGCAGCCAGTTCGTCGGCCTCAGCCTTGTCTACCGCAGTATAGGCAGCCGCATTGACAATCACATCCGGTGCAGCGATTGTCAGCAGTGTGGACAGGTCATCCAAATTCGCCAGATCGATTTCATCACGACTCAACGCGCTTACACCACCCAATGGCGGTAAGCTCCGTTGACATTCCTGACCAACTTGTCCGTCTTTTCCCAGAAGAAGAATCTTCATATCTACGGTTTCTCCATACGCTCATGTGCCTCACTGCCGCAGACAATAATCGTCCTCATTAGATTCATTTAGAATTTCTTAAAAATCGCAGCCAGGGCCAACCCGAGATTTCCCAGCGTGGTCTGGCGATATAGACCGCATTGTTTGATACCGATAAGACGGAAATAAAGACCGCGATTTCTCGAGATCGAAAATCGATCAAATATTTCCCGGTTTTCTGGTGTGATTTTGTGACGCAAGCGTCCCAACGCGCGAATATTACGGTCGTTATAGTCTCGGAAGCGTCCATGCCACAACATGCTCATCCGAACCAGGCGGGCGCGCCAGCCTATATTCATTCCTACCAGATTACCCTCATGTTGACGGTATCGCAATGAAGGGTAGGTATCATAAAAAACCCTGCCACCGCAGGCGCTGACAACCAGATACACCCACCAGTCGTGCGTCACCACGTCAATATCGGCTCCCGCCTCGCGTAAAAGCTCGCAAGCTGCATTGTTGAACACCATAGTGTTGCCGCCACCGATATTTTGCATCAAGGCATTCGGAAAACTTGGCGGTTTGGTGAACAACGGAGAAAGCCCAATGTCACGGTCTTTCTCATCGATCAACCGCGTTCTGGAACAATACATCGCGGGGATATTTTCAGGCATGCTCGTCAGCCAATTCATGGCACGTTCGAGCTTGTCTGTTTCCCATATGTCGTCCTGATCCGAATATGCGTAATAGCCGGCTTGAATTTTTTTCTTGCACGTCAAAGAAAGAAAGTTTGCAGCAAATCCTTCCGCCGGGCCAGAGTGGATCGACAATCGATCCCGCCCCCACTTCCGTTGATAGGAATTGAGTATTTCCTGTGTTTTGTCACGGGAACAATCGTCGGATGCCCACACTTCCCAGCTCTTATAACTTTGGGCAGCGAACGAATCCAGCTGTTCAGCAAGATAACGCTGACCATGATAGGTGCAAAGAAGAATAGCAACCTTTGGTGAGGCGTCGGATGGCATAGAAAATGTCTTAAGGGATACGATTTATATTATTCACTCCATATCGCTCTTTATTTGCACGTATTTGTATACTTCTGTAACTACTTCCTTCGCGCGAAACTGCACCAAAAGAAGTCTATTGAAAGTCTCTTTCTCTACAATTAGACAGATTTATCTTTCTTCATCATTCACGAAATGAAATTTTGGACCGATTTCTTTTGACGCAGAACGATATAAATTGCCGAGGACGTAAATGTCACCGCCAGATACAAATTAATGTACATCGATACAAAGATAAATCCGATAAAACCGCCTACTCCCTTATCAATTTACCCATACCCCCACTGGCTTTTTAAGTATACGCACATCACAGTCGTGGCAATGCCAGATAAATCCTCAAATTTGATCAGCAATTTCGTATCTGACTCAAAAATCGTGGCTCTCTAGCAGGAAGTTGCGGCCTAATCGGAAACCAGCCGGTACGGACTACCTCGTCAATGTGTAGAATTATCGGTCTGTCACTGGCGAAATATCCCTCCCGCCGGTCGATCACAGAGCAATCACCAGCGATAAAAGGAAAGAAATCATGAAAGTCAGCCGTTACCTAAGTTTCTGGATAGTGCTGTTGCTGACGGTGGCGCTCGCCGCTGCTGCTGCCGCGGGCAAGATTGCCTGGTGGTGGGCGGTGGCGCCGGCGCTGTTGAGCGCGCTTGGCATATGGGACATGAACCAGCGCAGCCACGCTATCCTGCGCAATTATCCGCTGATGGGTCATTTCCGTTTTCTGTTTGAAATGATCCGCCCGGAAATGCGGCAGTATTTTTTCGAGAGCGATAACGACGGCGCGCCGTTCACCCGCAAGGAGCGCAGCCTGGTCTACCAGCGCGCCAAGGGCGAGGTCGACAGCCGGCCGTTCGGCACCGAGCTGGATGTCAAGCTGCGCGGCTATGAATGGGTCGGCCATTCGCTGTCGCCGACCATCATCGCCAGCCACGACTTCCGCGTCACGGTGGGCGCCGAGCGCGCCCAGCCATATTCGATGTCAGTGTTCAATGTCTCGGCGATGAGTTTCGGCGCCTTGTCCGCGAATGCCATCCGCGCTCTCAATCGCGGCGCAAAAAAAGGCGGCTTTGCGCATGACACCGGCGAAGGCTCGATCTCGCCGTACCATCGCGAATTCGGCGGCGACCTGCTGTGGCAGATTGCGTCCGGCTACTTCGGCTGCCGCAACGGCGACGGCAGTTTCAATGAAGAGAAATTCGTGGCGCAGGCGACCTCGCCGCAAGTAAAGATGATCACGGTCAAGCTGTCGCAAGGCGCCAAGCCGGGACATGGCGGCGTACTGCCGGCGGCCAAGATCACGCCGGAAATTTCGGCGACGCGCGGCGTGCCGATGGGAGTCGACTGTATTTCACCCGCTACGCATTCCTCGTTTTCCAATCCTATCGGCTTGCTGGAATTCATCCAGAAACTGCGTACCCTGTCGGGCGACAAGCCGGTCGGCTTCAAGCTCTGCGTCGGCCATCCCTGGGAATTTTTCGGCATCGTCAAAGCCATGCTGCAAACCGGCATCCTGCCTGACTTCATCGTGGTGGATGGCTCGGAAGGCGGCACCGGCGCGGCGCCGCTGGAATTCGTCGACCACGTCGGCATGCCCCTGCAGGAGGGCTTGCTGCTGGTGCACAATTCCCTGGTCGGCGCCGGCCTGCGCGACCGTATCAAGATCGGCGCCAGCGGCAAGGTGATCACCGCTTTCGACCTGGCGCGCACGCTGGCGATCGGCGCCGACTGGTGCAATTCGGCGCGCGGCTTCATGTTTTCGCTGGGCTGCATCCAGTCGCAAAGCTGTCATACCGACCGTTGCCCTACCGGGGTGGCGACCCAGGATATCGGCCGTCAGAAAGCGCTGGTGGTGCCGGACAAGGCCGAGCGCGTCTACCGCTTCCACGAAAGCACCTTGCATGCGCTGCAGGAACTGGTGCAGGCTGCCGGCCTGCCGCACGCTTCCGCCCTGCGCGCGCATCATATCGTGCGACGCACCTCGGACCATGAAGTGAAGTTGATGTCTGACTTGCTGTCTTACCTGCAGCCGGGCGATCTGCTGAACCAGAATTATCGCTATCCGGTGTTTGCAAAATACTGGCCGATCTCACGCGCCGAAAGTTTTCATCCGGCGGAACCGATTCTGGCCGAACCTATCCCGGCCGCGGCCTGAAAAAAAAAGCCAGAACTCTCGCGAATCCTGGCTTTTTTATTGCTGCCCTGTTTTCAGGCTTCGGCGTCCGGCTGGTTCTGCGGCGCCGCCTGGATAAACGCCTCCAGTTCCTGGCAGTTCTGGTAAATCTGCATCAAGGTCGGCATCGCCGTCAAATCGCATTTCAAGCGCTGGGCATTGAATATCTGCGGCACCAGGCAGCAATCGGCAAACGTCGGGGTATCGCCGAAACAAAACCGGCCGCTGCGCTTTTCGCGCGTCAGCGTGGTTTCCAGCGCCGCCAGCCCGCTCTCGCACCAATGCCGGTACCAGGCGTTCTTGGCGTTCTCGTCGACCTTCAGTTCGTGCACCAGATAACGCAGCACGCGCAGATTGTTGACGGGATGAATATCGCAGGCAATCGACAGAGCAATGCTGCGCACAAAAGCGCGGTCCAGCGCCGCCGCCGGCAACAAGGCCGGTGCGGGGTGGACTTCTTCCAGGTATTCCAGGATCGCCAACGATTGCGTCAACACCCCCTGGCTGCCGGCTGCGTCGTCCTCGACCATGGTCGGCACCAGGCCATCGCTGTTCAAGGTGCGGTACATCTGGCTCAGCTGCTCGCCGCCATGCTTGAGCAGATGCACCGGCACGATGTCGTAAGGCATGCCCTTAATGTTCAGGGCTATCCGCACGCGGTAGGCGGCGGAGCTGCGGAAATAGCTATACAGTTTCATCGATATCTACCTAGACCAGGCGTACCCGCAACTCGCCGACGCCGGCGACCGAGCCCTCCAGCAAATCGCCCTTGCCTACCGCCGCCACACCCGCCGGCGTGCCGGTAAAAATCAGGTCGCCGGCCTGCAGTTCGAAAAAAGCAGACAGCTGCTCGATGGTTTCAGCAATGTTCCAGATCATCTGGCTGATATCGCCTTGCTGACGCAAAACGCCGTTGACGTTCAGATGGATATCCCCCTGTTCGATCAGGCCGCTGGCGCCGGCCGGCTGGATGGCGGAAATCGGCGCTGAGTAATCGAAGCCCTTGCCGGTGCACCATGGCCGCCCCAGTTTCTTGGCCTCGCCTTGCAAATCGCGGCGCGTCATGTCGAGCCCGACTGCATAGCCCCAGATATGCTTGATGGCTTCCGCCGCCGGGATGTTCTTGCCGCCGGTCGACAAGGCCACCACCAGTTCGATTTCGTGGTGCAGGTCTTGCGTCATCGACGGATACGGCATTTCACCGATGCTGCCGGCAGCGGCAGGCAACACGGCGTCGGCAGGCTTCATGAAGAAGAACGGCGCCTCGCGGCCACTGCTGCCCATCTCCTTGGCATGCTCGGCGTAGTTGCGGCCGACGCAGTAGATGCGGTGCACCGGGAACAATTGATCGCTGCCGGCGACAGGTACCGCGGCGGCTGGTTTTGGCGGGAAAACGAAGTGCATGGGAGCTCCTTTTTCAATACTGCCGAGATGCCGGCAGCGGACAATGTCTCAATTCGGTATTTGCTTCTGACTGATGTACTGGGCCAGCCGGCGCACGGCTTCCTGCAGGTTTTCCATCGAGGTGGCATACGACAGGCGGATATAACTGCGCGCGGTATGCGCGCCAAAATCCAGGCCCGACACCATGCTGACGCCAACCTGCTGCAAGATATCCTTGACCAGCGCGTCGGCATCATCGCCATCCTTGAGCAGCGCGCTGCAGTCGGCGTACACATAAAAGGCGCCGTCCGGTATGACCGGCACCTTGAAGCCCAGTTCGACCAGGGCCGGCACAAGGTAATCGCGACGGCGTTTGAATTCGGCCTTGCGCGCTTCATACAGCGTCAGTGAATCTTTATCGAAACAGGCCAGCGCCGCATGCTGCGCGATCGAAGACGGACAGATGAACAGGTTCTGCGCCAGCTTTTCGATCGGCGCCACCAGCTGCTGCGGCAGCACCAGCCAGCCGAGTCGCCAGCCGGTCATGTTGAAATATTTGGAGAAACTGTTGATGACGATGATGTCGTCGCCCAAAGACAGCGCGGAAAACGGCGCCTCGTCGTAGCTCAGGCCCTGGTAGATTTCATCGACGATGGAGAAACCGCCCTTGGCGCGCACGGTGGCGATGATCTTGCCCAGTTCGCCATGCAGGATCGAGGTGCCGGTCGGATTCGAGGGCGAAGCCAGCAGCACGCCGCGCGTAGCCTCGCCCCAGTGTTCGCGCACCATCTGGTCGGACAGCTGGAAGCGTTCAGCCGGACCGCTGGGTATCATCTTCGCGCGGCCGTCGAAGGTGGCAACGAAATGGCGGTTGCAGGGATAGGAAGGATCCGGCATCAGCACTTCGCTGCCCTTTTCCACCAGGGCCGCGCAAGTCAGCAGCAGGGCGGCGGAAGCGCCGGCGGTAACGACGATGCGGGCCGGTGCGATGTCTAGTCCGTAGACCTGGCGATAGTGACCGGAGATCGCCTCGCGCAGCGCAGGCAAACCGGTGGCCGAGGTGTATTGCATCTTGCCGTCGGCCATGGCCTTGGCGGCCGCCTCGATCACCAGCGGCGCCGCCGTGAAATCCGGTTCGCCGATGCCCATGTGGATGATATGGCGGCCCTGCTGTTCCAGCGCTGCCGCCATTTTTGCCAGTTCCATCACATGGAACGGTGCGATGTTATCGAGACGTGAAGCTAGTGTAGTGTTTCGCATGTAATGGCGCTTAAGAAATGGTGTATTTTCGCGCCAGGCTAGGCGCAAACCGGAGCGATAGTGGGCTATCGCGAGGATTTGCAACGACGCATGGCGCGAAAAGACGCCGTTTATTAAGTGTCATTATGTGCGAAACACTACACTAAGTGCGAGAATGTCATGAACAGATTTTCCGATGGGCGAACCGCATCCTGTGGTACGCGGCCGGGTCGCCTGAAACATCAGGGACCGCAACCACGCATCATGCCCGATGTAGCGCGGCCCCGCTTGCAAAGACAGATTTTCAGGATTTCTTGCCGGCGCTGATCTCGTCCGCGCGCACTTTGGCGGCAAACTTGTCCAGCACGCCATTCACATACTTGTGGCCGTCGATGCCGCCGAAGGACTTGGTCAGTTCGACTGCTTCATTGATGACGACACGGTAAGGAATCTCGACGTGATTCTGCAGTTCGAAGGCGCCGATCAGCAAGGCTGCGTGCTCCACCGGCGACAGTTCCGTGATCTTGCGGTCGATCAGCGGCGCCAGGCCGGCGCGCAAGGTGACGACGTCCTTGATGGCTCCGTACAGCAGCGAATTGAAATGCTCGGCATCGGCCTTGTCGAAACCGTGCGCCTGGCGGATATGCTCGCTGATGGCGGTCACGTCTTCATTGTTCAACAGCCATTGGTACAGGCCCTGCAACGCGAATTCGCGCGCGCGGTGACGCGGCGTGCGGCTCTTGCTCGGATTGGCGTGCAAAGTTTTAGTGGTGGTCATAGTTTTTCCAGCTTGGGTTGCTACTTGTTTATCTGCATTTCATCTCTGGCCAGCGCCCGGTGCGGCCGCCAGCTCGCAGATCATCTGAACATATTGAAAAACCACGGCGCGGCCATGACAGCGCTGCACGCCGTCACGGCCTCGACGCCGTCTTATTCTTCGCTGGTGGCTTCCGCCAGCTCTTCCAGCGCGATCGAAAGATTGGCCATTTCCACCGCGACTCGCGCGGCGTCGGTGCCCTTCTCTTCCATGCGCGCTTCCGCCTGCTCGTCGTTCTCGGTGGTCAGCACGGCGTTGGCGATCGGGATGCCGGCATCCAGGCCGACGCGGGTGATGCCGGCGCCGGACTCGTTCGAGACCAGCTCGAAATGGTAAGTCTCGCCGCGGATCACGGCGCCGATCGCGATCAGCGCGTCGAACTGCATGGTTTCCGCCATCTTCTGCAGCGCCAGCGGGATTTCCAGGGCGCCCGGCACGGTGACGTGCAGGATGTCCTCGTCCGCCACGCCCAGGTGCTTCAGTTCCGCCAGGCAGGCTGCCATCAGGCCGTGGCAGACATCTTCGTTGAAGCGGGCTTGCACGATGCCGATACGCAGATCAGCACCATCCAGGTTGGTTTCGTAAATTCCGACTGTCATGGCTTTCCTCTTTTGCGCACCAGGCGCTTTTTTTCAAATTGATTACAAAAATGCCTTACACCACATCTGCTGGCTACAACCATCTGCTGCTGTTGCAAGGGCACTGCTAAAAACGGTTAATGCTTGCCGTCTGCCGCTCAGGCATTCGGCTTGTTCTGGTAGCCGGTGATTTCCAGGTCATAGCCGGTCATCGACGGCATCTTGCGCGGGCTGGCCAGCAGCTTCATCTTGCCGACGCCAAGGTCTTTCAGGATCTGGGCGCCGATGCCGTAGGTGCGCAGGTCGACCCGCGGCGGCGGCGGCTTGACGCCGCTGCAGGCGGCTTCCAGCGCTGCAAACTTGGCGAAGATCTGATCGGCCGATTCTTCGCAGTTAAGCAGCACCACCACGCCGCAAGGCGAAGCAGCAATCGCCGCCAGCGCCGAAGCCATGTTCCAGGAATGGTTGGTGGCCTCGGTTTCCAGCAGGTCGAGGATGGAGACCGGCTGATGCACCCGCACCAGCGTTTCCACGTCCGGCGACGGCGTTCCGTGCAGCAGCGCCAGGTGGGCGCCGCCGCTAGGCGTATCGCGGTAGGCGATGGTCTTGAACGTGCCTTGCGCCGTATGCGTGGTGCGCTCGGCCAGGCGTTCGACGATGCTCTCGTGCTGGCCGCGGTAGTGGATCAGGTCGGCGATGGTGCCGACCTTCAAGCCGTGTTCCTTGGAAAATTCCAGCAGGTCGGGCAGACGCGCCATGCTGCCGTCTTCCTTCAGGATTTCGCAAATCACCGCGGCTGGCGTCAAGCCCGCCATCTCGGTCAGGTCGCAGCCGGCTTCGGTATGGCCGGCGCGCATCAGCACCCCGCCCTTGCGCGCCTTGATCGGGAAAATATGGCCCGGCTGCACGATATCGCCGGCCTTGGCGTCGGCCGCCACGGCCACCTGGATGGTGCGCGCGCGGTCGGCGGCAGAGATCCCGGTGGTGACGCCTTCGGCGGCTTCGATCGATACCGTGAAATTGGTGCCGTAGGCGGTGCCGTTGCGGCTGGTCATCATGCTCAGGTTAAGCTGGTCGCAACGCTCTTCGGTCAAGGTCAGGCAGACCAGGCCGCGCGCGTGGCGCACCATGAAGTTGATCGCATCCGGCGTGACGAAATCGGCGGCCAGCACCAGGTCGCCCTCGTTTTCACGATCTTCTTCATCCACCAGAATCACCATGCGGCCGGCACGGAGTTCTGCAATGATTTCCTCTGTAGTTGCAATTGACATGTTTCGCCTTGAAGACAGCCGCTGCGAAAGCCTTGTGAGCATGCGCGGGCAATGAATTATGTTTAGGTTAATACTTTAAGTAGAATTGTGGCATGCGGGCGGCAGCGTCGCCGCCCTTGGCTATGCAAGCATAAGCCTGAGGTGGCTATTTTAAAGGATTTAGCAGACTGAAAATGTTTTACGGCTGCTACTTTCCATAGTTTTATGCTAAAACCCCACGCCGCTGCGGGGCGGCCTTGCTCAGGCCGCCAATGGTTGCATGTTTGCCAATGCATCCAGCAACAGTTTCGGATCGCCCAGGGCCAGCCGCTTGGAGTCGGACAGCGCCTGCCGGAACGACTTGGCGCCAGGCACGCCCGCCATCAGCCCCAGCATGTGACGCGTGATGCTGTTCAGACGCAAGCCGTGGCCGTCGCGTCCGTGCAGGGCCAGCTGGCTGCGGATGTACGGCAGCATCGCCTCGATCACTTCGGCGCGCGTCTTCGGCTGCGCCTCGGCGGCGCCGTAATAGCGCGCATCGAAATCCGCCATCAGGTAGGGATTGTGATAGGCCTCGCGCCCCAGCATGACGCCATCGACGTGCTGCAGGTGAAAATCGATCTCGGCGGTAGTCTTGATGGCGCCGTTGATGATGATTTCCAGTTCGGGAAAGTCCTGCGCCAGCCGGTAGGCGTACTCATATTTCAAAGGCGGGATTTCGCGGTTTTCCTTGGGACTCAGCCCCTTCAGGATAGCGTTGCGCGCATGCACGATGAACGTCTGGCAGCCGGCTTGCGCCACCGTACCGACGAAATCGCGCACGAATTCATAGGATTCGGTCTTATCGATGCCGATCCGGTGCTTGACGGTGACGTCGATCGCAACCGCATCGCGCATGGCCTTGACGCAATCGGCCACCAGCGCCGATTCCGCCATCAGGCAGGCGCCGAATGCGCCCTTCTGCACACGCTCGGAAGGACAGCCGCAATTCAGGTTGATCTCGTCGTAGCCCCACTGCTCGCCCAGCTTCGCGCTTTTAGCCAGGTCGGCCGGCTCGCTGCCGCCCAGCTGCAAGGCTACCGGATGTTCAACTTCGTCGAAATCCAGGTGGCGCGGGACATCGCCGTGCAGCAAGGCGCCGGTGGTCACCATTTCGGTGTAGAGCCAGGTGTTGTGCGTGATTTGGCGGTGGAAGACGCGGCAGTGGCGGTCGGTCCAGTCCATCATGGGCGCAACAGATACTAAGCGCTTGTTTATTAAGGAGTTTTTATTACTCATTTGGTTCTATTTGCACATTCAGTGCACACGATATGCACACAGCATTAATAATTGGTACATAATCCATGCATCAGACGACACACACGAATTGCACACATGGCTACATTTACTCAACTTCCGAGCGGATCATGGAGAGCACAGGTTCGCAGAGGCGGCTTAACGCGTGGTGCCACATTCAAGCTGAAACGCGAAGCTCAGGATTGGGCGTCGGTGGTAGAGACGCAGGCAACACACATTATAGCAAGCGGATACCAACCTATCCCGAAGGGCTTTACATTTGCCCACTTGATAGATGCCTACGTTGGCAGCGTCAAAGCTGGAGGCAAAACAAAGACCGCCACTTTAACCATGCTGAAGCGTCAACTAGGCCACGTCGCGCTCAAGTCTCTTAATAGTGTGCACTTACGAGATTTCATCGACCGCAGAAAAGCCGACGGTGCCGGGGGAGTCACGCTCTCAGCTGACCTTTCTTATATAGGCGCGGTAATGAAGTGGGCAAAACACTCTCGCCAAATGGATGTCTCGACAGAACTCGCATTGAATGCGCGACGTGACCTGACATCTCAGGGAATCAGCACCCGCTCCAATGAGCGATCCAGAGAACCCACTAAGTCAGAGCTGGAGGCGTTATTTAATCACTGGCAGGGCAACGAGCGCCAGCGTATCCCGATGCATACCATCGTGGAATTTGCCTTATCCTCCGCAATGCGCCTCAGTGAGATATGTTCGATAACCGCCGAAGATGTGAAGCCGTCAGTTCCCAGCGTCCTCATACGTGACCGCAAAGACCCTCGAAAGAAAGACGGCAATCATCAGGACGTGGCCCTGCTTCCTGCTGCGTGGGACATTGTTGCCCCTATTCTCAAGGAACGTCCCACAGGTAAACTATTTCCTTATCAGCCATCCAGCGTATCCACAGCGTTTACTCGTGCATGCGCAAAACTCAATATTGCCGATCTTCATTTTCATGACCTGAGACACGCTGCCGCCAGTAATCTTTTCCGTATCGGACTGGATATCCCCCACGTTGCCAGCATCACGGGCCATAAGGATTGGAAGATGCTGAAGCGCTATACGCACATTACGCCAACCGATGTTTTTGCAAAACTGAAAAAGTAGGTTGACAAACAGGAACTTTTTAACGTATTATTCGCCCTGCAGTCACAATTCAAAGCATCACGCCCATCTAGGCGCAAGAGTACAACCTCAATTTATTGGGCAACTACTATTGCGCCTTTTTGTCGTCTGCTTTCTGCGCATGCAACATTTACAGATGCATCTTTATCAACAACAAGGAGCTACGCCAAACAATAAGGAGGGTTTTCATGACAACTCAGCAACAACTCAGCACTTCATCCCTAGCACGCCTCGTAGGATGCTTCACCGAGCAAGAACTATCCGAACTCGCTGGAGTTAAATCGACCACAGTAGACGCATGGCGTCGGCGTGGCACTGGACCAGCCTATACGAGATTCGGCTCCAGCTTCCTCTACCCCATCGAATCAGTGAAATCATTCCTAATCTCGACCACCAAGTCCCGATCTGGATACGATCCGGCTCTCGGAATGATTTAGTTACATTTACTTACAAAGTATTTTTACACAAATTGGCTAATATGTGGTAGAAAAGTATTGACAGAGTTGCTTGGAGGGTATATACTCTAGTCATGGAGTAAACACCTGACATAGCGAGTCAGCACCACTTCATCACACATGATAGGCCACCTTAGACGTGGCCTATCGCCGTTTACAGCCTGCAATTTGTCGCTGGCTGGCAAATCCCTCTACAACTTATTTTTATGGAGAATCCCCATGGGCCAAATCACGCCTAAAACCGGAACAAAATACCAGCATTCAGACAGCTACTTCGAGTCTGTTATCCGCATCCTATTAGATGGCCGCTCTACCGGCCTTACTAATCGTGCACTGGCAGCAACGCTGAACGAAAACGGGCTAACCAGTCATTCTGGGCTGCAGTGGAATGAAGAACGCGTCAAGCAGACCAAAAAGCATCTACGTAACAAACAATACGCTGGCTCGTTTTACCGTGCTCTATTGCGTCTGATCGGATCGGGGGCCTTCACTGTGAAGGAAGCCACTGTCTTGTTCCTTCCGAAAATGAAAACAGCATGAGCACCACCGCTGTCTATAACGACTTAACTTGCTTCCTCATCAGCGTCTTTTCACAGATTACTGGTGATCCGCTGACGATTGCTAATTCGTTAAATATGCTCTCGGTAAAAACGCCATCTGGACGAGGCTGGGGATACGTATCAGTAACGAAAGCGAGAGACCTGATCATTCCTCGACGTGAAACTTTCAATTCGCTAACGCCTGTTGAACGCAACTATTACTTGGCTCTCGCTCAGGTTAACCGTGTCACTACTCATAAGGGGAATAAATGAAATCAGCATTATCAAAAGCTTTGAAGAAGCCACCGCGAGCAACAGCACATGCGCCAGCAGCACCATTGTCTGTAACGCTATCCGCAGCCTCCTACGTCGATTTAACTGTGTTGGCTACAGCTCAGAGTCTGTCGATGCCAGAGATGGTAGCAAAACTCATCGCTAATGCGTCAGCACCAGCACAAAAGAAGCTCACTGGTATTTACAGCATCTTAACTAAACAATCTTAAAAGGAAACCTAAACATGCAAAATTCATATAACGCAGCAATCGCTCAAGCCGAAGAACTTAATGCCCTCTTCCCACTCGTGCCCGATCTATCACCGGATACCTTGCACAGTCCAGCCGCTCGACGGGAGCATCAAGTTAAATTCGACGCCAGATTGGCAGCTATTGCCGCCCATCAGAATCAACAACGTCAGATTACGCAAGCAGCGGCAGCCAAAGCTTCGGCTCCAATGAGCGATGATGAATATTATCAAGATGGCTTGAAGCGCTTGGCAGAGAGGAAAGAACGAGAGTTGGTCTCAGAAGTCATTGCAGCTGCTGCCGCTACAGCAAAGAAAGCTCGCTTAGCTCTGCGTCCTGCCGAGGTATCGGTGTGCACTCCCAGCCGACGGGTGCTGTCATGGCGCTTGTCAAATACGTTGACGACGGATTTCTGCATCGAAGCCGTGCAAGAAGCGATTCTCCGCTACGGTACGCCGGATATCTTCAACACCGATCAAGGCAGTCA